>JAEIGA010005946.1_pt1 | contig 18563 bp, 13 predicted proteins | sample 9270691 | NCBI WGS metagenome assembly JAEIGA01 (sample SAMN17057246, study PRJNA624740) | gut metagenome | biome: biome; isolation source: fecal sample | host: Bos grunniens | place: China: Xizang | collected 2019
GCGGGTGTAGTTCAATGGTAGAATCCCAGCCTTCCAAGCTGGTCGCGTGGGTTCGATTCCCATCACCCGCTCCATCCGTGCCTTTAGCTCAGTTGGATAGAGCAACTGCCTTCTAAGCAGTAGGTCGGGGGTTCGAATCCCTCAAGGCACGCCATCCTTTATTGGTTGCCACGCCCGCAAATCACCGTTCCCTTCCCCATTATGGTGGGTATAGCTCAGTTGGTTAGAGCGCCAGGTTGTGGCCCTGGAGGTCATGGGTTCGAATCCCACTACTCACCCCATAGAAAAAAGCACTTGCGAGAGCAAGTGCTTTTTTCAGTAAAATTCGTTCCTGCGGAACGAGTGAAATACGCTAACGCGTGTGAAATCGCCTTCGGCAGTGAAATACGCCTGCGGCGTGTGAAAGAACGAATTTTATTCCACATTTGGCCGCCGGGAACATCGTTTCACTTTATTAGCTCATGAATGCCTCGTATGGAATCTTATGCAAAATGTTACGCAAAATGTATTGGTATTTTTTAGAAACGTGCTATATTGTTCTTGGATGCACAACCTGTGGCATTGGCAAGAGCCCCTTGGGGCACTCCCCTTTGCGATTCTCGTTGTGCATCCTTTCTCTATGCACCTATCTCTTTCCTACCAATAGCAGGTTATTTTTTCGCGCACAAACATTATGTTGGTTTTCTAATCATGTTTTCGGTATTTTTGAGTGGAAGGGTTGACTTTCGAGCCGTTTTCCGCTATACTATTTTCAGGGACACTCGCAGAACCGATTTGGACGTTGCATCGGGGGCATGGCTACTTAAGCCATGCACATCGATGAGCTGCGAGGTCTCTTTCTTATTGTTCTGTACACCGATACAATGCGAAATAACCCGAAGAGTTTTGATCTTCCTATCAGGAACAGCCTATATGACATAGTACGACTTCTCGCCAATCTGCATCTCTTCTCGATTTTTTTGCATTGACATTCAACTCCTTTTGTAGTATACTGGTAATGCAGAGGTGACCTTCGTCGCGGATACCCTCGCTCCTTCGGACGGTTGGCTCCGTAGTGAACGACAAGGCCGCCTCTGCCTCGATGCGCGCTTCCACCTCCTCGCTCGCATCGTCGTTCAGCCACCGGGGCACCTTCCGTAGGAACGGATCCTCGTTTTCCTCGTTTTCCTCGTTTCCCTCGTTTTCTTCATGCGATACCGAAAATTTTCTCTTGACAGAATTAGGATTTTTTGCTACAATATTATCAAACGCAGAGCCGATGGGCGCGCTTGTCGCTTGACGAGGGTTCGCCGGATGTAAGCTCTGTGTTTTCTAGGCCCAAATCCGAAAGCATATTGTCAGGAAGGTATCGAAGTATGTCCTTGCTATTGACAAACTGAACGATTTGTGATATACTGTATATGTAAGCCGAGCGAGCATTGGATGCCTCCGAGTTTTCGGGGTGCGCCTGTGTGACGACCTCGGCTTGCTTTTTTGTTCCAATACCTCGCGGGAAATACCGTCCCGGTCGATATAGCCTGCTTTTTCCAATACAAGATGCATTGCGGAGGGTTCATCCGCTTCGCGAGTGAAATTCTTGTTATTTTTTCACTTTCCCACTTGACATTTGCCCAAAAGCATGTTATATTCTTCTTGAGAACATCTTTTCGTATGGCTGCTTGGGGATTGGACCCTCGTACCCCAGCGAAAAGGTGCTCTCCCTTTTTCGTTATAGCAAGGAGTCTGTGGTCGATTATAGCCCGTTGAACGTCTTGGTGAAATACGATTCCGGATTTATTCTGTTTTTTCAAAAAAGTTGACAAAACCCTCCCGATATGCTATACTATTAGCGAAGGATGTATCGTTCAATACCGAAGGCACCATGCTGCTGGAAGTTCTTTGCGATGCGTCCTTCTTCTTTTTATTTCAAACATCAAACATTATGCTAATTTTCCAAATTTCCCTTGAGATTTTCTTCAAAGTCGTTGACAGAAGCCTTTTGATGTGCTATCATATCAGTAGAAGATCTGTCGTTAACACTTGCCAACCACTCATACAGTTGGTGATTAACTTGCGATAGGTCTTCTTTCTAACATTCGTCACGCACCAAAACTTTATTTTAAGAAATTCCCTTAAAAGAGTTGACAAAACCCTCCCGCTGTGCTATACTGTCAACAGAAGATGTACTCCAAGGGCCTTTAGAGCCCACAACGGCTATGATTTTAGCTGAAGGAAGTACATCTTCTTTTTATTTCAAACATCAAACATTATGTTAATTTCCCAACAATCTATTGACAAATCTCGGCAAATATAGTATAATATATGTAGATTTCAACACATGTTTCTATGTGAGAAAGGATACATTATCTTATGGAAACCAAGATCAAGATCGGCGAGAAGATTCGCCTGCTCCGCAAGAAAAACGACGTGACTCAGGACAAGCTGGCCGAGCATCTCGGCGTAACCCCTCAGGCGGTGTCCCGCTGGGAGTCGGGCGTGTGCTACCCCGACATGAACGCCCTGCCCGCCATTGCCGACTATTTCAGCGTGTCCATGGACGAGCTGCTCTGCTACAACAACGCTCAGAAGGAGCAGAAGGTCGCCGCCTATCTGGAGGAGGCCAACCTTCTCCTCGACCGCGACCGCGTCCCCGAGGCGTTGGAGCTGCTCCGCAACGCGATGGCGGACATCCCCTCGGACTATTCTCTCCAGCTCCAGACCGCGTCGGTTCTATCGCTGTACGCCGTTCTGCTCGCCGAGTCGGGCGGAGAGGGCGCGGAGCGCGAGAAGGCACGAGCCGCCATCAGCGCCGCGCTGGGCGAGGCGGTGTCCCTCTGCCGCCACATTCTGGACGACTGCACCGACGACGGTTTGCGCGACCAGACCAAGAAGACCCTCTGCGACATTTACGCCCATCAGCTCGGTGATAACGTCCAAGCGCAGGAGATCGCCAATCAGCTTCACAGCATGAGCTACTCTCAGGAGATTGTCAAGGCGACCGTGCTGACGGGCGAGGTCGCCTTCGGTCAGGCGCAGAAGAATTTGATTCTCTTTGCCGATAACATCTGGTGGCACCTCTACAACCTTGCCTGCGTGCCCGACATCTCCAAGGGGCGGTACACCACCGCCGAGCAGATCGCCATTCTGGAAAAGGGCATTGAACTGTTCCAAGTCATTTTTGACGACCAGCCTCTGTTCTACGCCGACCGCCTGGCCAACTCCTACCGCCAACTCTCCATGCTCCATCTTTCGCAGGGACGCAGTACCGCGGCGCTGGAGGCATTTGAGTGCATGGTGGACTACGCCGTGGCCTTTGACGAGCGCCCCGACACCGCCACCTACTCCTCGGTTGCCATCAATCGCGTGGTCTACGATCGCGCCACCGACACCGAGGCGCGCGGTGTGAGCAAGTGCGCCCGCCTGCTCCGCGGCCAGTTTGCCGCCCGCATCTGGGCGCCCATTCGCTCGGATGCCCGATTCCGCGCCGCCGTCGCGCGTTTGATTGCGTGCGCCGAGGCACATACTGATTCCGAGGCGTAATCGGAGGCGATACTCATGCGGAACCGACAACCCACCCGCGAGATCATTACAAAAGAGGCCATCCAACGAGATCTTTTGCGCGAATCCAAGCACGTCTACCCTCTGCTGATCGTGGGTCTGCCACTGGATGCCCTGTGCTGTACCATTCTCATCGCCGCAGGCTTTGGCGTTATGCCCTCAAGAAAGCTGGTGTCCGAGATGGTCGCAGAATCGGATCCCTTGTTCGTCTTCCCCATCCTGCTTGCGGTTTTCGCCTTTTTGACGGCAGCCGCTTTGATCGTGATCCCCATTGTCTGGCTAACCAGAATGATTTTTCAGGACTCGCTTATTCGAAGTGGTAAATTCTCCATTGTGGAGGATGAGTTGGTCAACATGGTTCGCCGAGAGCCTTATCGCAGTTTCTACTCCCGCCGTACTCAGTATCAGGACGTTTTCTACTTTTGGAAATCCGGACGGTACGTGGTATCGGGCCTCGACGGCAGTGCGTTTGATTATTCGGCAGAGGGTGACACGTTCTACGTCGTGATTCTTGACCATTCCAAACACCGCGCACGGGAGCGAGGACAAACCAAAAAAGAAGCCCTCCCCTCTGCGCGTCTATAACACAAAGATTTACGAATACCGAATACAAGGAAACAACTTGAATCCCCCCTCGGCGGCTCCCGTGCGGGCCGCCGAGGATTCCCATGAAAGGAGCTTGCCATGAAGCAATACCACGTCACGGGCATGAGCTGCGCGGCGTGCGCGGCACGGGTGGAAAAAGCGGTATCCGCTGTGCCCGAGGTCACATCCTGCGCCGTTAACCTGCTGACAAACAGCATGGGCGTTGAGGGCAACGCACCTCCCGATGCCGTGATCGCCGCGGTGGTCGCCGCGGGCTATGGCGCATCCCCCAAGGACGAGGATAGGCAAAAAAGGCCGCCCGACAAGGAAGACAAGCGTGACCGCGAGGCATCCCACCTGACCGCGCGCCTGCTGTCATCCATTGTCTTATCCCTTATGCTGATGTACGTCGCCATGGGACACGTCATGTGGGGATTTCCCCTCCCCGGCGCGCTGGCCGACAACCCCGTTGCCATCGCCCTTATCCAACTGTTGCTTTGCGCGGCGGTGATGGTTATCAATCAAAAATTCTTTATCAGCGGCGTGCGAGGACTTTTGCACGGCGCGCCCAATATGGACACGCTGGTCGCGCTGGGCTCGTCCGCCTCCTTCGGGTGGAGCTTATACGTGCTGTTTGCCATGAGTGCCGACACCGTGGCGGGGGATCTCACCCACGCGGCGCACCGCCTGCACGATCTCTATTTTGAGTCGGCCGCCATGATCCTCGTGCTCATTACGGTAGGCAAACTCCTTGAAGCACGGGCAAAGGGCAAGACCACCGATGCCCTGCGCGCCCTTCTGGAATTAGCACCGCCCACCGTAACCGTTTTGCGCGAGGGGCAAGAGTTCACCATCCCCGTGGACGGAGCACGCGTGGGTGACAAATTCATCCTGCGCGCAGGCGACCGCATCCCGCTGGACGGCACCGTGATTGAGGGCGAGGGCGCGGTTGACGAATCCGCCTTGACGGGTGAGAGCATCCCCGCAGATAAGGCCGTTGGGGATGCGGTATCCACCGCCACCACCCTGCGCTCGGGCTACCTCGTGTGCGAGGCGGTGCGGGTAGGCGAGGACACCACAATCTCGCACATCGTGCGTATGGTCAGCGATGCCGCCGCCACCAAAGCGCCCATTGCCAAGGTCGCTGACAAGGTCGCAGGGGTATTCGTCCCCGTTGTGATGCTGATCGCGGTCATCACGGTGGGGGGCTGGCTGATCGCGGGCGAGAGCATCGGATTTGCTCTGGCGCGCGGCATTGCGGTGCTGGTCATCAGTTGCCCGTGCGCGCTGGGTCTGGCGACTCCCGTTGCCATTATGGTAGGCAACGGCGTGGGAGCCAAACACGGCATTTTGTTCAAAACCGCTGCCTCGCTTGAGGAAATGGGACGTATCCGCACCGTTGTGCTGGATAAAACGGGCACAGTCACCCACGGTGAGCCCCATGTAACCGACATCATCCCCGCTGAGGGCGTATCCGAGCGCGATCTGCTCACGGTTGCCTACTCGCTGGAGGTGTTGAGCGAGCACCCGCTGGCCCGCGCCGTCACGGCATACGGAAAGGAAAACGGAATCACTGCCCTGCCCCTGACCCATTTTACCACCCTCACAGGCGTGGGTGTTGAGGCGGCAGACGGCGAGAGCCCCGTGTGGGGCGGCAAGCTTGAGATGGCAAAATCACACCTCCCCGCCCCTATTCCCGACAACCTGCTAACCTACGCTGAAGCGTTGTCGGCGCAAGGAAAAACACCCCTCTACTTTGCCCGGGGAGCTCGCCTGCTGGGCGTGATCACGGTGGCGGACGTGGTCCGCGCCGACAGCCCAGCTGCCATTCGCGCCCTCCGCGCTCTGGGCCTGCGGGTGATCCTGCTCTCGGGCGACAACGAGCGCACGGCGCGCGCCATCGGAGCGCAGGTCGGGGTGGACGAGGTGATCGCGGGCGTTCTGCCCGACGGCAAGGAGGCGGTCATCCGCCGCCTGCAACAGACCGGCAAGGTCACCATGGTAGGGGACGGCATCAACGACGCGCCCGCCCTGACCGCCGCCAACGTGGGCGTGGCCATTGGGGCAGGTGCCGACGTGGCCATCGACGCCGCCGACGTGGTACTGATGGGCAGTCGCCTTTCCGATGTGGTGACCGCCGTGCGGCTTAGCCGCGCCACCCTTTGGAACATTCGGGAAAATCTGTTCTGGGCGTTTATTTACAACGTTATTTGCATCCCCTTGGCGGCAGGGCTGCTGCTTCCCCTCGCGGGGCTGACAGTCACCCCCATGATCGGGGCGGCGGCCATGAGTCTGTCCAGCCTTTGCGTGGTGTCTAACGCTCTGCGGCTCAACCTATTTCAAGTCCCCAAGCCTACCGAGGATAAAGCCGCAAAGACCGAGCAAACACAAGAAAAGGAGAAGAAACCTATGGAAAAGATCTTGAAAATCGAGGGCATGATGTGCCCCCACTGCGAGGCGCACGTCAAAAAGGCGCTGGAGGCGATCGAGGGCGTATCTACCGCCGTGGCCGATCACAAATCCGACACCGCCACCGTCACTCTCGCCGCGCCCGTCACGGATGAGGCGCTGACCGCCGCCGTGGAGGACGCGGGGTATAAGGTAATCTCTATTCGGTAACCCAATATAAACGACCGCCGCGGCAATGCCGCGGCGGTCGTTTGTTGAGAATCATTCTTTCCTCGGTTTTGCGGAGCTTCTTTGCTTATCGAGCGCGATCTTAAAGATCTCCTCGGTGGCCATGCGGGTCTTGGCGACCACGCCCTCCTGCTCGGGGAAACAGTAGTACAGGCAATCGTTGTTGCCGATGCAGATCACGTCCCCGATCTCGTACCAGAAATAGTCGGCGTAGAGCCCGTAGGACGAGAGCGGCTTATGCTCGTAGCGGAATCTGCCGTCACAGCCCTCAAGGTGGAAACCGTTGGCATCATGCACCAGTCGGCCTTCGCCCACCATGTAAATGGCTTTGTAGTCTACCATCATACCGATACGGACGGCGGTGTCCAGCTTGTATTCCCCTGCCTCGATCTCGCGGCGCACGCACTCGCGCTCCCAGCGATACCAATCGGGAATATGGGGGTACTCGGTGTCCCCCTCGGTCGCCTTGAGACGTCCCAGCTCGGTCAGCTCGTAGGTCTTGCCGCAGGCGTGGCAGGTCAGGTGAATTCCCTTGCCCTCCATTTTGCCTTCACAGCCGCAGGCGGGACACTTATAGAGAATGCGATCCAGTCCGTCGGCGCGGAAGGGTTCCTTGATCTCGACACCGTTTTCATACTGCCACGCGAAGTTATCGAAGGTAAACGCCTCGCCAATGATGGCATTCAGCTCGTCAGCCGTCTTTTCCTTGATCTCGGCGCGGCTGAGCAAGCATTTTACGTCGGCCGACACCTTGACCTTGCGATTTTGAAGACCGTTGTAGAGCGGATCGCGGGCAAACGCGCCGTTCGTCTTGACCATCAGCACAGGAACGTCCAGCATTTTGCAGAGTCCGCCCAGGGACGAGGGCAACGCGGTCGCGCAGCCGTCGAAGGTATAGCTGGCCTCAGGATACATCAAAACGCTGGTCTTCTTAGTTTTAAGCGCGTACTTCATGTCACGGATAAGGGTGAAGTCGCTGACGAATTTCTGCGTCGGGATGCTGCCGATCTGCCGCATGAGCCACGGCATGCCCACAAAGCCGTCCGACGTGCAGACAGTGCAGAACGGCATGGGGTAGAAGATGCGGTAGGCGATCTTGAGGTCGATGAAGCTGGAATGGTTCATCAGGATCAGGTACGGCCCACCCTCGGTATCCTTAGACCGATCGCGGGTATAGGAAAATTTGGTCGCCCACAGGTCGGGCTGGGACACCACGCGAATCAGCGTGCGAAAAAAAAGATTGGGGAGGTGCGGCTTTTTGTGCGCGGGCCGCTTTTTCGCCATGACAGCGTCATAATCCGCGCGCTTGGTTTTGATCTTCATTGTCAGGCCCCCTTTGAGCGGTTCCGTCGGTGGAAAATGGAATTACTGCTGCTCGATATACGCCACCAGCTTATCGATGGTGTTGTACTGCACCGACATCTCCAGACTCACGCCCAGCTCGTCCTCGATCTGCATGACCAGCTCGGCCACGTCCAGCGAATCCAGGCCCAGCTCGGTAAAGGGAACGTCGGTCTTGATCTCGGAGGGCTCTACGTTCTTGTACTCAGCCAGAATATCCACGATTTTTTCCTTGATGTTTGTCATGATTCTATCTCCTTTGATATAAATTGGGTGTCTATGAAAGGATGGCCTCGTCACACCGCCGTCATTCACGGCGGCGCTGAGTCAGGCGCGCTCGTCAAAAAACGTATTGAGCCGACGGACGCAGCGGAGCAGGCACTCCAGCTCGTCGTCGCCCAGCTCGTTGCGGATGGCAAACACCATCTGCTCATGGAAAAAGCGGTGCAAGCGATTCATATGTCGCCCTTCATCGGTCAAGCGGATCAGGGTAATGCGTGCATCCTGCTCGCTCTTGCTCTTAACAACGTAGCCTTTTTTTACCAGACGGTTAATGGATACCGTAACGGTAGGAACCGTAACGCCCAGATCCTCGGCGATCTCCCCGACTGAGCGGCCCTCCTCGCCGTCCCCCACCGATTGAATGGTGTGAAACTCCGAGATACTGAGGTTTCCCTCCCCTGCGGCGCGGAGATTGTTCTCCTCAATGCGCAGAATCGAGCTGAATGTATCCTCAAGGAGCGTATTCAATTCTTCCAGACGTGCGTCCATTTTCTCACTCCGTTTCCTTTTGGATCGTTAGAACATCTAATCAATGGTATTGTACCACATCCAACCGCAATTGTCAAGGATTTTTTTGGGATTTGAGGCAAGAGGGCCTAATTGACGGCCCTAAGCGGTTGACAAACGAGGCTTTTTATGGTATCCTATAAGCGTATAGATTTCGACACGAAAGGATACTTGACCACATTATGATAAACACGATTTTGCACGAAAATACCCTTGCAGGGAATGCCATTGTCGGCCAATCGGGCGGCCCTACCGCCGCCATCAACGCCACTCTCGCGGGTGTGATCCGCGGCGTTCTGGACGAGCAGAGAGCGGACGGCAGAATCCCACACCTCTACGGCATGCGAAACGGCGTGGACGGGCTTTTGCGCGAGGACATTATTGAGCTGGATTCGGTCTTCGCCCCCGATGCCGACGGCAACTACACCGCCCTTGACACCCTCACCCTGACCCCCGCCGCCGCGCTGGGCTCTTGCCGCCGCAAGCTCCCTGCCCCCGGTGCCGCCGACGAGGCCGAGGTCATGGACAAGCTATTTTCCATTCTGGAGAAATACAATATCCGCTACTTTTTCTACATCGGCGGTAACGACTCCATGGACACCGTCGCCAAGGTATCGGCCTACGCCGAGAAGATCGGCTACCCCATCCGTGTGGTAGGCGTCCCCAAGACCATCGATAACGATCTGGTCGGTACAGACCACACCCCCGGCTTTGGCTCGGCGGCCAAGTACATCGCCGTCACCATGCAGGAGATCCTGCGCGACACCGCCGTGTATACCGTGCCTGCCGTCACCATCGTGGAGATCATGGGCCGTGATGCCGGTTGGCTGACCGCCTCCTCGGCATTGGGCCGCCTCATCTCGGGACAGGCTCCCGATCTCGTTTACCTGCCCGAGCGCCCCTTCTCCCACGAGGAGTTCTTTGAGGACGTGCGCGCGGCACTGGATCGCCATCCCAACGTGGTTGTCGCAGTTTCCGAGGGCCTGCAATGCGCCGACGGCTCCTACGTTGGCGAGGGCACCCAAAGCGGTGCGGTGGACGTATTCGGTCACCGCTATCTGGCGGGCACTGCCAAGGCGCTGGAGCTGGCCGTCAAGGACAAGTTCGGCTGCAAGGTGCGTTCGGTGGAGCTGAATCTCCCCCAGCGTTGCGCCGCCCACCTTGTGTCGGCGCAGGACATTGAGGAGTCGCTGGAGGTAGGGCGCTGTGCCGTGGTCGCCGCCCTCTCGGGCGTTACCCGCGAGATGATGACCATTCGCCGCGTTTCCGACGCGCCCTACAACTTTGAGGTCGGCCACGAGGACATCCGCAAGATCGCCAACATGACCCGCGCGGTTCCCGACGAGTTCATCAACGGACGGGGCAACAACGTCACCGACGAGTGCCTGGCTTACCTCCTCCCCCTGATCCGTGGCGAGCGTTACCCCGCGTTTGACCGCGGCCTGCCCGTACATTGGATTTTTTAATGAGTCCCACATACGGCTCGGAGCCACATGCTCTGAGCCGTTTCCTTTTCTCCTGAAAATTTTCCTGCATCCGAAAAATATTGTCAGGCTCTTGACTAACGTCGGCGAATGATATATAATATAAAGAGATATATTTTGCGGGTACGCCCGCGTAAGGAGGATACATCGCATGAACGAGCACGATTCCTCACATACCCCCGTGCCGCAGACCGAAGCGCCGCCCCAAACGCGCACGTCGGGCCGCTCGCTGTTCTGGGTCTGCGTCGCCGTGATAGGACTGTTTCTTTTTTCCATCGCCATTATGGACGAGTTGGCGGAATTCGCCCGCGGAGTTTTGAACATCCTATCCCCCGTCATCATCGGCGGTGTCATTGCCTACCTGTGCAACCCCATCATGCGTTTCTACGAGCACTGGCTGTTCGCTCACATTCGTAAAGGCAACCTGCGACACACCCTGTCCCTTATGATGACCGCGCTGTCGGCATTTGCCATCTTGGCGGGCATTCTCTTTATGATTATCCCCCAGCTCGTTGACAGCATCACCGATCTGTTCAACAATTACGAAAGCCACATCAACAACCTCCTCGCGTCCCTGCAGCGCGTGATCAACAAGGTCACCAGCAACCTGCCCGTGGACATCGATATTTCCAACATTGACAAGCTGGGCGAGTTCCTGACCGACATTTTCGGTTCGACCGAGAACCTCCTTTCGGAAATTCAGAACAAGCTACAAAACTCCTCCGTAACGGGCAATATCTTCAGCGGCGTGTGGAGCGGCATTCTCACATTCTTTAACGCATTCAAAAACTTTTTCATAGGTCTGTTCATTGGCTTTTACCTGCTGGCCTCCAAGGAAAAGCGCGCCGCGCAGATCCGCAAATTCCGCCGCGCCATGTTCTCGGACAAGACGAACGAGCGCATCACCGAGGTCACCGCACTGGTGGACGACACCTTCGGCGGCTTCATCTTCGGTAAGGTCATGGACTCGCTGGTCATTGGCGTTCTGACCTTCCTGCTGCTGACCATCTTTGAGATCTCACCCTACAATCTGCTGATCGCGGCATTCGTAGGCGTGACCAACATCATCCCCGTATTCGGCCCCTTCATCGGCGCGATTCCCACCTTTTTCATCGTTCTGATTTCCAATCCCTCCAAGGCATTCTTGTTCCTTATTCTCATTCTGATCATCCAGCAGATTGACGGCAACATCATCGGCCCCAAGATCCTCGGCGACAACACGGGCGTGAGCTCGCTGTGCGTGATCATTGCCATCGTCATCTGCGGCTCCCTGTGGGGCATTGCCGGTATGCTCGTGGGTGTCCCCATCTTTGCCGTCATCATTGAACTGGTCAAGCGGTATCTGGAAAGCCGACTGCGCAAAAAAGGCCAGCCCACCGACACCGCAGACTACTACACCAAGGATGCCATCGCCAACCCCGAGCAGGATCTTCATTACGAACACGCGGGACTCCTCTACAAGTACAAGCATTCCCGCCTCCGTTTCCGCCTGCGCCGCATCAGACAATACCTCTATACCCATCTTGGCCGACACAATCCCCCCTCCAAAAAAACCAAATCCAAGAACAAGGGCAAGGATACGGATAAGAACAACCATACCCCCACTGATACCACGCCCACCGAGTAATCTCCTCCCGAAAGGATACACCACATGAACGATCAACCTCACCTCCCCCCCGCCGAGGAGGATATCCCCGCCGAGGAGGATATCCCCGCCACTGAAAAACAAGCGGCGGATGGCGAGAATCAAGACCCCCGCGGCCGACTGGGACGGCTCAACCGCCGTCTTCTGTTCTTCGGCGCGATTGCCCTCATCGCCCTCATTCTGTTTGCCATTTCAAAGATCGGGGCCCTCTCTGCCTTCTTTGACAAGCTGCTCGATGTTTCCGCCCCTCTCATCATTGGGTGCGTCATCGCCTATCTCTGCAACCCCATACTGAATCTCTACGAGTACCGTGTCTTCAGCCGTCTGCGCCACAAGGGACTGCGGCGAGGACTCTCCCTGCTCATGACCTTTGTCACCGCGCTGGGTCTGGTTGCTACCGTCCTGCTCCTCATCATCCCCGAGCTGATCAACAGCCTGCAGGAGATCGTCAATAACTACGATGTATATCTGAACAGCCTGCTCGCATTTGTTCAGCGCGCCATCAACGTCATCACCGCCAACGTCGACGTAGAGATTGACATCTCCGACGTTCAAAAGCTGACAGCGCTGATTGAGGACGTATTCGGCTCGATGGATAACGCGCTGATCAAATTTCTCAGCCGCATCGAAACCATGACTGAGGGCAAAGATATTCTCACCAATCTGTGGGATGGCATTGTCAAGCTCATCAGCACCTTTATGGACGTGCTGATCGGCCTCTTCATCGCCTTTTACCTGCTCGCCTCGCGCGAGAAGCGCACGGCGCAGATCCGCAAATTCCGCAAGGCGTACTTCACCGACAAAACCGATCAACGCGTGACCGAGGTGGTCTCGCTCGTGGATAAAACCTTCGGCGGCTTCATCAAGGGTATGCTGCTGGATGCCGTCGCCGTGGGTGTCGTCACCTTCATCCTCATGACGCTGTTCAGCGTGTCGGAATACAACCTGCTCATCGCCGCCATTTGCGCCGTGACCAATATCATCCCCGTCTTCGGCCCCTTTATCGGTGCCATCCCCGCGGGCCTTATCGTGCTGATCTCCAACCCCTCCCGATTCTTTGTATTCGTCGTGCTCATCGTCATCATCCAACAGATCGACGGCAACATCATCTACCCCCGTATCCAAGGCAACAACACGGGCATCAGCTCGCTCGCCGTTCTGTCCGCTATCACCATCATGGGCAGTCTGTGGGGTGTGGGCGGACTCATCCTCGGTGTGCCGCTGTTCGCCGTAGTGATCGAGCTGGTCAAGCGCACCATCGACAAACGCCTCGCCGCCATTGGCGAGCCCACCGACACCGCCTGCTACTACTCCGAGGATGCCGTGGGCAACGCCGATGAGGAGGTACATTACGAGCACGCCCATTGGCTGTATAAATACGAGCACAGCAAGCTCAAGGTGCGTATTGACCGCGCGAAGGACTCCATCCGCGCCCGCCTCTCCAAGGGTAACGAGTCGACAGGCGAGTCGGACAACCAGACACCCCCCGAAAATCCCGCATAATCGTACACAACCACAAACCACAACGGCGCACAGCCTTCGCGGTGCGCCGTTTGACTACATCATCTCACAATTCATGACAGGAGGTTTACACCCATGAACCAAGAAAATTTCCAAACAAGGCAAGGCGACATCTCGGTTGAGACCGCCCATATTTTCCCCATTATCAAAAAGTGGCTCTACTCCGAGAAGGATATTTTCCTGCGCGAGCTGGTGTCCAACGCCGCCGACGCCGTGACCAAGCACCGCCGCCTCATCTCGCTGGGCGAGATCGAGGGCGGGGACGAGGACTACCGCATCACGGTCACGCTGGACAAGGTTTCCAAAACGCTGACGGTATCCGACAACGGCATCGGCATGACCGAGGACGAGGTGATCCGCTACCTCGGCAACATCGCGCTGTCGGGCGCGCTGGACTTCATTCAGAAGTACGAGGGCGAGCAGAGCGGCGCGGCAGGTACGGCAGGCATCATCGGTCACTTCGGTCTGGGCTTCTACTCGGCGTTCATGGTAGCCGACACCGTAGAGGTCATCTCCAAGTCCTATCAGGATGCACCCGCCGTGCGCTGGATCTGCAACGCCGACGGCAACTACGAGTTGGCCATGGGTGAGCGCGACGGGCGCGGCACCGACATCATCCTGCACGTGTCGGACGAGGAAACCGAGTATCTGGAGAAGTTCAAAATCCGGGATATGCTGGACAAGTACTGCTCCTTCATGCCCACCGACATTTACTTCGTCTGCGAGGACGACACCCCCGCTGAGGGTGAGGAAGCGCCCACCCCCGCCCCCATCAACGACACCACCCCTCTGTGGCAGAAGGCACCCTCGGAATGCACCCCCGAGGAGTACAAGGAGTTCTACCGCAAGGTCTTCCACGATTACCGCGAGCCTCTGTTCTGGATCCACATCAACGCCGACTACCCCCTCAACTTCCGCGGTATTCTTTACTTCCCCCGCCTTGGCAACGAGTACGAGTCCATCGAGGGGCAGGTCAAGCTGTACTACCATCAGGTGTTCGTGGCTGACAACATTAAGGAGGTCATCCCCGAGTACCTGCTCATGCTCAAGGGCGTTCTCGACTGCCCCGAGCTGCCCCTGAACGTCTCCCGCTCCTACCTGCAGAACAACACCTACGTCTCCAAGGTATCGGCGCACATCGTCAAGAAGGTCAGCGACAAGCTCACCTCCATGTGTGACACAGACCGCGAGGCCTACGAGGGCGTGTGGGACAGCATCAAGACCTTCGTGGAGTACGCGTGTATGCGCGACCGCAAGTTCTACGATCGAGCCAAGGACGCGCTTCTCCTGAAGCTCACCGACGGCCGCTACGTCACCCACGCGCAGTATCTGGAGTCCGCCAAGGAAACTCACGAAAACGTGGTTTACTACACCTCCGACGTAGAATCCCAGGCGCAGTACGTGTCCCTCTTTGAGCGCGAGGGGCTGGAGGTTGCGGTACTGGACAAGCTCATCGACTCCCAGTTCATCCAGATGATGGAGAGCTACGACTCCGCCGTCAAGTACAAGCGCATCGACGCCGACGTGGCGGGCGCGCTAACCAAGGACGGCGACGCCGACTCCGTGGAGAACGAGGTACTCACCGCCCTCTTCCGCCGCGTAGCCGACAACGACAAACTGGAGGTCAAGTACCAAAGCCTCAAGGACGAGAGCCTGCCCGCCATGCTCACCCTCTCGGAGGAATCCCGCCGCATGGAGGAGATGATGAAGCTCTACGCTATGCAAAACGGCGGGCTCGGCGGCACCTCTATGTTCCCGCAGGAATACACTCTCGTGGTCAACACCACGGCGCCCCTCTACGCGCGCCTTTGCGAGCTTGCGGACAGCGACGCCGACCGCGCCGAGCTGATCGCGCGCCAGATCTACCGCCTCTCGGTGCTCTCCCAGCGCAAGCTGACGGCCGACGAGCTCAAGCAATTTCTGGCAGGCAGCTTTGACCTCTTGGGTATGCTGTAATGGACACCCCAAGCCGCACATCCGCACTCGGGCACATGAATACCGACGTCCCTGAGCTTCACGGATACGACACGGGCATTTGTCTCGCCAACGTGGATGAGATGACCGTCCGCCTCCATCGCGTGAGCGAGTCCCTGATCGCCATGCTATCCGAGCTGGCCGACGCCATTCTGACCGACGCCGAGGGGGACTCGGATACCGTGAGCAGCATTCTTCTTTCCCTGCTCGGCGAGCGTGAAACCCCTTCCCCCACCGACGACCGCCTTTGCGAACTGGTGTCTGCCGCCAACCGTGACCTCATGGGGCGGTTCACCGCCCATATGGGACTCTACGAGCGGCTGGCGCTCTACCGACTGATTGAGGAACGCCGCCAAGTTGCGGCCAACTCCGACGGTGGCAATACGCAAGAGCCAACGGTATCGCCCACGGCGGCGGGGCGCATTGCCTATATGCCCTCGGCCTTTGCCGACAAGGCGTATCTGCGCTTTGCCGACCGCATCAAAAACTGCCGTGCCGCCGCTCACGCGGGCTTTCCCGATGCCTGCGAGGAGGTGCGCGGAGGGCTGTGTGAATACTGCATACTTCCGATGGAAAGCTCGTCTGACGGCAAGCTTTTGACCTTCACCTCCCTGATTCTGCACTACGGGCTGCGCATCGTGGCGGTGTGTGATCTGGCGAGCGGCATTGCCGCCGACCGCGTCACCCGCTTTGCCCTGCTCCGCCTTGCCGACGACGAGTGGCTGACTGCGCCCGCCCTGCCTCCCTCGGGGGAGGACGAACAACTCTCGATCGAGCTGCTGCACGTTACGTCATCGGTGCCGCTATCCGAGCTACTGATTGCCGCCGACTTTTGCCGCATGAGTCTGCTCCGCGCTGACACCCTGCCCCGCGATGCACGCACGGGACTCGATTTTCAAGACGTCACCGACGCCGACACGCCACCCGTCTGCGTGGTTCTGCGCGCCGATGCTCATTCCGACCTGCCTACCTTCTTGCGCTACCTGTCGCTGGATGCCGCCGACGATCGGCTCATGGGTATTTATCCTACGTGGTGATTTTTGCAGGGGCGTTGCATCCTACAAGCCCCTTTCTTGCAAGAAAGGCTCCTCGCACCGCTTCGCGGAGGCGCTCGGTGCGAATTTGCCTACGGCAAATATCGCGGTTTTGATTCCAAAGAACTTTCAAACAAGACAAAATGGCTATTACACGAAAGGAACACGATATGAAACACTACACCTACACCCCCTCGGGCGTGTGCGCCCGCCGCATCGACATGGATATCGAAGGCAATGTCATCCGCAAGGTCACCTTCACGGGCGGTTGTTCGGGCAACACTCAGGGGCTTTCGGCTCTGCTGGTCGGCATGACCATTGACGAGGCCATCACCCGTCTTGCGGGCATACGCTGCGGCTTCAAGGCAACCTCCTGCCCCGATCAGGTTGCCAAGGCGCTCGTGAAATTCAAAGCCGAATCGGTTTCCGACTAAGCAACCGAAAAACGTGACAATACCGATTGTCAAATTTGGATTTGTCGAACGGTTTATAATAACCCATGGTAGGGGCGCACTGTGTGCGCCCGCGGGCGATCGCAGATCGCCCCTACGACATAGAGGAGCGTTATTCCTTGTCGGTTGTCGGGTATAGGTATCCTGGAATTTTAGGCTGTAGGGGCGATTCATGAACTGCTTGCAGTTCGATCGCCCGCGGGCGCATCGTGATGCGCCCCTACAATCGAAATTCAAACACCCCGATAAACCCCAATTTGAAAACTTACCGAATCGCTCCTCATATCCGCGTGAAAGGAGTATGATCATGAAAAAAATCATTCTCACCGTCTTACTATGCATGAATATGTGTTTTTTGAGCTCATGCACATACTATGAAAACGTGAACTTCATAGAACGAGATACCGAGCAATGCTTGCTATATCAAGGCAGCACGTATTATGCCTCGGATATTTTCATGGATTATGTAACCCCCAACGATCAGGATATCAAATTAGGAAAATTTTACAGCTTCCCATTTACCACGTATTTTTATTCCGAAACCTGCGAAAGCCCTGTCTACATATACTCGATCGGCGGAGATACCGGTGTGTATCTGAAAGAGGACTTCGACTACAAATCAGAGGTTTTCGTCATCAAAGGTATGTCCGAAAGGATCGTTTTTTCGGAGGCACTGGCAAAACAATACCTCGAATACAATCCTTTGAAGGAATTGGACAGTACGACGATCGAGTTGGCTATGTATTCGGAAAACCACCCCTATCTGAAAGCCTCTCTGCTATTGGTGTCTGAAAACAATGATTGGTACGCCGTACTTGCATCAGGCGAGGCCTACCTCGTTTCTCAAACGTTCGTAGGTCTGTTAAAAGAAGCCGGGATCATCGACGGGTAAAAGCCAACGATGAAAAAATCCGCCTGCCGAAATCATTTCGGCAGACGGCTTTTTTGTATTTGCGAGTGATTACGGGGGGTTACGATGTGGTATCATCCTCGCTATGCGCCCAAAAATCGGTCAAATGGGCGGCAAGGGATGCGGGATCGCCCACGGCCGCCATGCCCTCCCAATGCGAGGGATAGAGGTGCAGGTAGGGCTCGCCCATGTAGCGATCATCAAGGAGTACCACCACGCCGCGATCCTCGGGGCGGCGGATGACTCGCCCTGCAGCCTGCAGGACGTGGTTCATACCCGGATAGGTGTAGGCGTAGGCGTAGCCCTCGCCGTCGCGTTGCTCGTCGTAGTATTCGCGCATGATGTTACGCTCGCTGGAGAGTCCCGGAATGCCCACGCCCACGATGACGGCACCGATCAGGCATCGGCCGGGCAGGTCAACGCCCTCCGAGAACGAGCCACCCAGCACGCAGAAGCCGATTTGCAACCGATCCGAATCGGGGGTAAACGCGGCAATGAACGCCTCGCGCTCGACGTAGGTCATGTTGCGCTTTTGCACCACGGTCTTGACCTTGGGGTACTTACGAGCAAACAGCGCATAGGTTTTCTCCATATAGTCGTAGGACGGGAAATACACCATGTAGTTGCCCTTTTTCGCCGACACGGTGGCGGCAA
>JAEIGA010005947.1_pt1 | contig 18563 bp, 20 predicted proteins | sample 9270691 | NCBI WGS metagenome assembly JAEIGA01 (sample SAMN17057246, study PRJNA624740) | gut metagenome | biome: biome; isolation source: fecal sample | host: Bos grunniens | place: China: Xizang | collected 2019
CATTGTTAGTCTGATGTCCTTCTCGTGGGGCGTTGTTTCGGGATGCTTTATCGGTCCTTACCTTTGGGGACTTTTCTCGAAAAAGATTACCAAGGCCGGTGCGTTTGCCGGCATGCTGGCTGGTCTTTTGACGGTTGGCATTGCGACGCTTGTGATCTCGCTGAATTCCGGCTTTGCAGCGGCAGCAGCCAAATCTCCGGAAATGGGAGTAGCTGCTATGGCGGTTTCCATTGTCATAGTTCCCGTTGTCAGCTTGTTTACTAAGAAATTCAATCAAGAACATATCAACTATACTTTCAATACAGAGGAGAATTAACCATTATGCCCATTACAGAAATACTGGTGAAAAACGCAACCCTATACCGCGACGAGGTCGCACTGGTCGAAATCACTCCCAACAGTGAGGAAAAATCTCGTGTCACCTGGAAAAACTATGCTCTGATCGAGCCAGGCACGGCGAGCGAGACCCGCTATGAAATGACTTGGGGCGACTTTGACAAAAAGGCGAACCGTTTTGCCAATCTGCTTTTGACGCGCGGTGTCAAGAAAGGCGATAAGGTCGCTATTCTTTTGATGAACTGCCTTGAGTGGTTGCCGATTTACTTCGGTATTCTGAAAACGGGTGCCTTGGCCGTACCGCTGAATTACCGCTATACTGCCGAGGAGATCAAATATTGCGTGGATCTGGCGGATGTTTCCATGATGGTCTTCGGCCCCGAGTTTGTCGGCCGCGTTGAGGAGATCTGCGAGCGCATCCCCAAGGTCAAGGCGCTGTACTACGTTGGTGAGGATTGTCCCACCTTTTCCGAGAGCTACGATAAGCTGGTTACCTACTGCTCTTCTCACGCTCCCGACATTGCTCTGACGGATGACGATCTGGCTGCGATCTATTTTTCGTCCGGTACCACCGGCTTCCCTAAGGCGATCATCCATGCCCATAAAGCTCTGATGCACGCCGCATTGACTGAGCAAAACCATCACTCTCAGACGCATGATGACGTCTTCCTTTGCATCCCGCCGTTCTATCACACCGGTGCCAAGATGCACTGGTTCGGCAGCTTCCTGGTCGGCGGTCGCGCCGTCATTCTCAAGGGTGTCAAGCCCGAGTGGATTTTGCGCACTGCCTCCGAGGAGCAGTGCTCCATCGTATGGCTGCTCGTTCCGTGGGCGCAGGACATTCTGGATTCCATTGACAGCGGCATGATCAAGCTGGAGGACTATAACCTGGAGCGTTGGCGCTTGATGCACATCGGCGCACAGCCTGTTCCGCCCAGCATGATCAAGCGCTGGAAGACGGTCTTCCCCAAGCACGAATATGATACCAACTACGGCTTGAGCGAATCGATCGGCCCCGGCTGCGTACACCTTGGCGTGGAAAACATTCACAAGGTCGGCGCGATCGGCAAGGCCGGCTACGGTTGGCAGACCATGATCGTGGACGAGAACCGCAACGAGGTTCCTCCCGGTGAGGTCGGTGAGCTTGCTGTCAAGGGTGACGGCGTCATGCTGGCCTACTATAAGGACGAGAAGGCTACCAACGAGGTCTTGCACGACGGTTGGCTGTTTACCGGCGATATGGCAGAAGAAGATCCTGATGGCTTCATCTACCTGGTCGACCGCAAAAAGGACGTTATCATCTCCGGCGGTGAGAACATCTATCCCGTACAGATTGAGAATCATCTGCGTCGCCATCCTGCCATCAAGGACGTTGCCGTCATCGGCATTCCCGACGCTCGCCTGGGCGAGGCTACGGCAGCGATCATCTCTATCAAAGAGGATATGTCCCTGACCGAGGAGGAGGTCGCCGACTTCTGCATGGATATGCCCCGCTATAAGCGCCCCAAGAAGATCATCTTTGCTGAGGTTCCGAGAAACCCCACAGGCAAGATCGAAAAGCCAAAGCTCCGTGAAATTTACTGCGGACGCAGCGTCGTTGCGCAGCAAAACGAAATTGAATAATTCAAAAAGGGGAACTCTTGCCACCGAGAGTTCCCTGCCTTTTTCGAAACGCGATCGACATGGTGTAACGCACAATTCCCCAAGAAAGGAAGGCTTTCGCAAACGAAAGCCATGATTATTTTTATGAAGCTGCATCCCATTTTTGAAAACAAAAAGTTAGTTCTACTCGATTTTGACGGTACGCTTGTTGACTCAATGTCCATGTGGGTAGACATTGACCGTCAGATCTTTGCCGCCAGCGGCCTCCCCGTTCCCGACGGGCTGACCGAGCGTCTGATCCCCTTGAACGAGGATGAGACCGCGGCTGTTTTTCTTGAATACGGCTGTCAGGGTACGGTTGAATCCATCCGCGCCATGCACGACCGCTTGGCACAGGAGCAATATGAGAAATTCATTCCGTTGAAGCCGGGGGCCAAGGAGTTGCTGGATGCTTTGCGAGCAAAAGATATCAAGCTGGGCATCGTTTCTGCTGCTACGCTCGGACGCATGCTTCCCTGTATTGCCCGTTTGGGACTTACCGGATATTTTTCGATTATCCTTCCCTGCGGAGACATCGGCATTAACAAGCATACCGCCGAGCCATATCAGATGGCCTTGGAGACACTGGATATGAATGCCGAGCATACCGTTTTCATCGATGACTTTTACGGAAATATTAACGGTGCAAAAATGGCTGGATTGTCTACCATTGGTGTATATGACAGCGTTGGAGACGCAAACTGGCCACAGATGCAACGAAGTGCGGATTTGTGTGTGCTTTCCTTGGAAGATATCCTTTGAATAGTTACAGTAAAATAAGGGGAATGCACCACGATGCATTCCCCTTTTACATGATTTATACGTATTCCACTGTCTTTTCATTGACAATAAGGACATCTGCCTGACGAATGCCGGCTTGTTTCACTATGCTAAGAGATTCTGCACCTTCACATTCGAGTGCCACGACGGCACCGTACTTTTTAGCTGCCGGAAGTAAAGTGTCCAGCGTCAGTACGGTATGATCAGCGGCGCTGATCATAGCTTTACCGTTATAGGCTCTCAAGGCGCGTTCCAAGGCAGAGGCGCTGTTGGTGTGTATCCAAAGCGGAATGTTGATCACCGTCTGCAGTTCCTTAACTACCTCACAAAGGATATCGTTCTCGTTAATACCATCCGCAGCGACGCATATCTGCAGTACGCGTGCCCCCTGTGCAACATCTTCAAAAGCCTCATCAATGATGCTGTCAATATCTTCGTTCTGCAACGCAGTCATCACTGAAGCGTTGGTTAAGGGATCAACGCTTTTTCCGATAGCAACAGGTATCTCGTCAAAGATAACGCCGTGATTGTACGAGCCAATCATGGTTTTCTCAATTTCTTCTTTTTTGACAAGCGGCAGATCAGCAGTCGCACGATGCAAAGCAGCAATATAGTCGGGCGTTGTTCCGCAGCAACCACCGACCACACGTGCACCCATTTGCACAAATTCCCGCATCAACGCGGCAAATTCATCAGGGGCGACGTCGTAATAGGTGCAGTCCCCCTCGCAGCGCGGTAAGCCGGCGTTAGGCTTAATCAGTACGGGAATGGAAGCGTAGGCAAGATATTTCTCAACGACAGATTGCATTTGCTTGGGTCCCAGCGAGCAGTTGATACCAATGGCATCAGCCCCAAGCCCCTCCAGCATCGCAATCATGGCGATGGGATCCGCACCTGTCATCAGCTTTCCGTCTGCACCATAAGCATTGGATACAAAAACCGGCAAATCACAATTTTCCTTGACTGCCAGAAGCGCCGCCTTGGTCTCAAGGCTATCGTTCATCGTTTCAATTGTTACAAGATCAACGCCACATGCTGTACCGATGCGCACCGTTGTGGCAAAGATGGCAACCGCTTCATCAAACTCCATAGTACCGTAAGGCTTGATCAGCCGTCCGAGCGGTCCGATATCCAGTGCAATAAATTTTTGTTGCGGCGCTGAACTTTGCTCTGCGGCCGTTCTTGCGTTGGCGACAGCGGCAGGAATGATGGCCTGCAGCTCCTCAACACTATATTTCAGCGTGTTAGCGCCGAAGGTATTGGTATTGACAATATGCGACCCGGCATCATAGTACGCACGATGAATGGCTACGATATCATCAGGATGCGTGATGTTTCTTCTTTCGGGTAACTCGCCGGCCTGCATACCGGCAGATTGCAAAAGCGTTCCCATACCTCCGTCCAGATATATCAGATGTTCTTGCATGTATTCCAAAATATTCATAGCTGCGTCTCCCTGTTAGCAATTGATATCTCATTATAGCACACAATCTGTTTTTTTTCAAGAGTTTTTAATTGAAAGACAGAGTCTGATGGAAAATATCTATCCTTTCTCTTGAAAAATCTAAAAATATATGATATAATACAGATAAGGATACCAACAAATTCAGGAGGCTTCACCATGCAGGATACCAAAAACGCTCATGAAGAACAGCCGGCGCTGCTGAATGCGCAGAATACTTTGTGCGAGGTTTATCGCGCATTAAATGAAAAGGGATACGATCCGATTACGCAGATCGTTGGCTATCTTTTAACCGAAGATCCCACCTATATTACGAATCACGGCAATGCTCGCTCTATGATTCGCCGCGTGGATCGAAATGATCTTCTGGAAGAAATTGTGCGCACATATTTCGACGCAAAAAAACAGGCATGACTTTTTTTAATATTCGCCTTTTGGATATTGTGACCGGAGAGGAGATGGCTTTACCTCATTCTTCCGATTCTCAAGTTGGTTTTGCACTCGCTCTCGGTAATTTCGATGGTGTTCATGCCGCACATCGTGAGCTGATCAACGTAACCATCGATGCAGCTGAAAAACTGTGTAAATCAGGGAAATTGATACATCCTGCGGCTTTTTTCTTTCGAGTACCCTCCGGAGATTTTATCTCTATGGCGCAGTCCGAGCATCTGACGACTCTTGAGGAAAAGCTGTGCTTGTTCCGTTCTTGCGGTTTGCGCTATGCTTTTATCGCCGATTTCCCAAGCCTTCGCAACTGCGATGCGGATGCCTTTATGTGGGAGGTTCTTAAGGATATGTGCGCTGCTCATGCCGTATGCTGCGGATATAATTTCCGTTTTGGCAAAAACGGCACAGGAACCCCCGAACAACTGAAGAATGTGTTTGGCGAAAACTGCACCATTCTTGCTCGCCAATCTGCTTGCTTAGATTCAAATGAGTGTAATGAGACGGTTACCATTTCTTCCAGTACAATTCGTCAACTGTTGAAAAATGGGAATAGCTGCCAAGCGGCTTGCTTGCTGAGCTATCCTTATGTCATATCGGGTTCGGTGACATACGGTAAGCAGCTCGGGCGCAATTTAGGATTTCCTACTGCAAATTTAGCAATTCCTTCCGAAAAGCTACTGCCTCGCTGCGGTGTTTATGCTTCGATCGTGCTTGTGGATGGTACTGCATATTACGGCGTTTCCAACGTTGGAAAGCGACCGACAGTTGACTCTCCTTCGGTCTCGGTGAACTGCGAAACACACTTGTTAGACTTTAGCAATAACTTGTATGGGAAACAAATCTATGTATTTTTACTATATCATTTGCGCGATGAAATAGCATTCCCGAGTATCGATGTTCTGCAAACTACCATTTCAAACGACGTACAGCAAGCCAAATTTCTGCTGCAAACCAAACAAAGCTCGGAGTTCTTACGCCGTGCTCTTGACTATTTCAAATTCAGCTGATCATAGTAAAAAAGGTCACCACTTTTTGTGGTGGCCTTTTTGATATAAAAAATGTTGGATTTCATCCTTTTGAATTGTTATTACGCTTCATTTATGAGCTTTCCTGTCATATGCTCGATTTCAAGGCGAAGAATAACAGTATTGCTCCTGTATTTTTCGATTTCACTCTCAATATATTGCATGTCCTCTACAAAGCGCTTGGAAAAAAGCACCATGAGCTCGTCTGACCAATCTTGCACAACGTGAATACGGCCGAATACGATCACACTCCGAATGTTGAGTGACCAATGTCCGTCCTTATGATAACCTTTGTCATAAACGCAAAACGAGACCTTATTACTCTTAGCGATTGCATCAAGCTTGTATCCGATTTTTCCGCTGTGAAAATATATGTTGTTTTTCTTCTCATCAAAATAAAAATTGATCGGCACAGCATAGGGGTAATCATCGTCACCGTTGACCGCAAGCACACCTCGAACCTCTTGATTCAAAATCTCTTTGCATTCCGTTTGTGAGAGCTGCTGCTTATTTCTGATTAAATCTCTGAACATATTTTACACCTCCGCAAATTATTGCCCTGATCAATTATATCATAAGATCGATAAAAAGTCAACCGCAAATACAACGATGCGGAGCAATTCATCTTTCGAGAACATATACTTATTTTACAGCAAACTGTATGCTATTTCAAAGGAGATTTTTATGGAGCAACTTTCATCACGCAATCCGAATCAATCCCCTCAAGGGATGGGCTATCTTATCGTTCGTGCTTCAACTGCAGGAGGGGCTATTCCTGTTGAGGGGGTGACGGTTTCGGTGAGAAATCAAGCAGATCCCGGAATCGATTCTTTGGCCGGCAGTATACGCCATACACTGCGCACTGACCGTGACGGAAATACACCGAGATTACCTCTGCCGGCACCGGTGCGTTCTCTCGCCTATACGCCCGGCAATACACCGTACACTTTTTACGATATTGACGTCAGTTCGCCGGGATACTATCCGCAAAAGTTCATTCGCGTGCCGATCTACGATACCATCACGTCCATCCAGAACGCATACCTCATCCCCCTTCCTGAAGGAAGCATCTACTCGGATCGCGAGCCGCTGGATGACACGATAGATGAGGGTGTCAATCCCATGCTTTAACCCCTGAAATTGCCCGAACGGAGGAATTACCATGGCTACTCTGCCTTTTATTCCGGATACTATCACGGTACACTTAGGTGCACCTGACGATACAAGTGCACGCAACGTGACCGTTCCCTTTATTGAGTACATTCAAAACGTAGCATCCAGCGAAATTTATCCGACATGGCCGGAAAATGCTCTGCGTGCCAATATTTACGCACAGATTTCGTTTGCCTTAAATCGCATTTATACCGAATACTACCGCTCACGCGGATATCCATTTGATATCACCAGTTCCACAGCTTATGATCAATTTTTTGTGTATGATCGTGAAATTTTCGATAATATTCGCAACATTGTCAATGATATTTTTAATTCCTATTTGCGCCGCTTTGGGAATATCGAGCCACTTTATGCGCAATACTGTGACGGCATCCGCGTTCAATGCCCCGGTGGACTCTCTCAGTGGGGATCTGTCGATTTAGCGCAAGAGGGTTATACACCATTTGCGATACTGCAGAATTATTATGGCGATGAAATTGAGCTGGTTACAGATGTACCCATCGGAAACATTGAATCCAGCGCCCCAAGCTATGCCTTGCAGCTCGGTAGTACGGGAGACGATGTTCGCATTTTGCAAATACGTCTTAATCGCATTTCCAATAACTATCCATCCATTCCTAAAATCGTACAGACAGACGGCATTTTCACCACCGATACCGAAGCCGCGGTTCTGCGCTTTCAAGAAATCTTTCAGCTGACACCGGATGGAATTGTCGGAAATGCCACTTGGTTTGCCATTGAGCGGATCTATGCCAGCGTAAAACGACTCAATGAACTGTACTCCGAAGGAATTACGTTGCAAGAAGTTACTCAACAATATCCCGGTGTACTGCAGCGCGGTTCCATGGGAATGGGGGTGCGCAATCTGCAATTTTTTTTGAATTATATCGAACCTTATTACAATACCGGTATCACCGTAGATATTGACGGGATCTTTGGCGAAAGCACTGAAAATGCAGTATTGAATTTTCAAAAGCTGATGGGCTTGAACGCGGACGGCATTGTAGGAGAAGATACTTGGCGTGCACTGTACAACGCATATCGCGGTATTGTTCGTCAAATTCCCGTGCGATACATCGACGGTAACACGATTCCCTTTCCCGGTTCTGTTTTACGCATCGGTTCGGAATCTGAGGATGTCCGAGTACTACAGGAATACCTGAATTTTATTTCCGTGAGAATTCCGGAGGTTCCTTCCCTGTCGGTAACAGGATACTTCGGTGAGCAAACACAAGCTGCAGTGCAATCTGTTCAAGAGCTTTACGGACTTGATCCCAACGGCATCGTTGGCGTTATCACATGGAATGCAATTACATCCCTCTATAACGATCTTTATCAAGGAGAGCGTTTGGAGGAAGGACAATACCCGGGGTATGAAATCGGATCGTAAGACATATATTGGAGGTATTGTGAGTCAATCAGGAAAGGAGTTAGCCGCACATGATCACCGAAAATTCAAATCGTCTTGCTATAGAAAATCTGCAGCGATATCTCAGACAACTCGCTCTTTTCGAAAAAAATCTTCCTTTGGTGGCCATTGATGGTGTTTATACGCCGGAAACACGAGACGCTGTTTTGGCTTTTCAGCGCAGCATCGGTTTACAGGAAACAGGGACTGTGGATTATGCCACATGGACACAGCTATTTGAAGCATATATGACATCTGTTTTGCGTCACGAGGAACCCGAAGGTTTTTCCCCTTTTCCACGATTCCCGATTGGCTACAGCGTTGGCAGCGGAAATCGACAATTTTTAGTGGAAATCATTCAATACATTCTCAACGAGTTAAGCACCGAGTTGGTAAATATTCCGCGGAATGCGCAAAACGGGCTTTATGATGAGGATACCGAGCAAGGTATACGCAATTTCCAACGCACGCATCTGCTCAAGGAAACGGGACGCGTAGATAAAAAAACTTGGAATGCACTGGTAGCAGCATACAATCAACTGCAGCGCGAAAGCTCATGAGCAAGATAGGATTTTGCATATTTTAGTATATTATCGGCTACAATGGATGTATCGGAAACGCAATAAAGGGGGATGATCCGTGAATCATTTAACGCAAAAGGCACAAGATGCTTTGAATTCAGCCATGGAATGCGCACGTGAACTGGGACACACCTATATCGGCTCTGAACATCTGTTGCTCGGCCTTTGCAGCACTCAAGGAAGTATCGCCGCACATCTTTTAGAGCAAAGCAATATCCACAGCGCGCAGATCAAGGATGCGATTGTTCTGATGACCGGCGTAGGTTCGCGCAGCCATGTAACAGCCGGAGATATAACGCCTCGCGTCCAAAAGATCATAGAAAACAGCGCTAAAGAGGCGATCAAATTCGGACAAAGCCATGTTGGGACGGAGCATTTGCTAATGGCTCTTTTACAGGAGAATGCAGGTGTAGCGCTTCATCTTTTGGAGGAATGCGGAATTCACGTGGAGGAACTCAAAAATAATGTGCAACAGTTTTTAACCATTTCAGGTAAGGCACAAAACGCCGCAATCCAAGCGCGTGAACATCATGCCGGCATTCAGGGGGAACGAGCAATAGCAAAAAAGCAAAGTCTTTTAGCAACTTATTCCCAGGATCTTAATGACTTGGCAAAAAAAGGTGAAATTGATCCAATGATCGGGCGCGATAACGATATGGCGCGACTCATACGCATACTGTCAAGAAGAAACAAAAACAACCCTTGCCTTGTTGGAGACCCGGGTGTCGGAAAAACCGCTGTTGTCGAAGGGCTGGCACATCGCATTGTGCGCGGAGATGTTCCCGAACACATGCGAAATATACGCATTCTTTCTCTGGACATCCCGGCACTTTTGGCGGGAGCAAAATATCGAGGTGAATTTGAGGAGCGATTTAAGAATGTGCTCTCCGAGCTCAAAGGTCGAGATGATACCATTCTGTTTATTGATGAGATTCACATACTGGTCGGCGCAGGTGCTGCGGAAGGTGCTATTGATGCCGCTAATATGATTAAACCGGCATTGGCGCGTGGGGAGCTTCGCTTGATCGGAGCAACCACGCATGAAGAATATCATAGGTATATTGAAAAGGACGCTGCCCTTGAGCGGCGGTTTCAACCGATCAAAATTCTTCCTCCGGACCGGGATGCTTGCATTCATATTCTGCAAGGAATCCGTGAGCAATACGAAAGATTTCATCAAATTGAAATTTCCGATGATGCCATTGTGGCGGCAGTCGATCTTTCCACGCGCTATATTCCCGATCGGAATTTACCCGACAAAGCAATTGATTTGCTGGACGAAGGATGTGCCATGCTTCGCATTCGCGTCAAAGAAGAGCCGGAGTCCTTGCATTACTGTCGCGAACAATTGGAGGCTGCTGAGCATGATAAAGAAAACGCTATTTTAAGGCAAGATTTTGAAGAAGCAGCTGAGTTAAGAGACCGTTGCCTGGCATTGCGAGAACAGGAAAGCGCTGCGCGTGCACTTTGGGAAAATGAGCAAAGCACGAAAAATCCTATACTTTTGCGAAACCATATTGCTGAGCTTTTAACTTCTCGCCTTGGCGTTCCGATCACATTCGATGGAACCCAAAATGCGCAAACGCTGATGCAGTTGGAAAAGCGCTTAAATGAGCGCATTATCGGACAAGAGGAAGCAATCCGCACCCTTTGCCGCGCCATTCAACGCAATCAAGCGGGCTTGCGAGATCCTAACAGACCCATTGGCTCATTTTTGTTCGCAGGTAGCAGCGGAGTAGGAAAGACAGAGCTTTGCCGCATTCTTGCAGAGGAGCTTTTTGACACAAGCGACGCCTTGATACGATTGGATATGTCCGAATACACCGAGCGGCACAGCGTTTCGCGTTTGATCGGTTCCCCACCCGGCTATGTTGGTTTTGAGGAAGGCGGACAACTGACCGAACGAGTCCGCCGTCGTCCGTACAGTGTTGTATTATTTGATGAAATTGAAAAAGCGCATAGTGATGTTTATCATCTTTTGCTGCAGATATTGGAAGACGGCGTGTTAAGCGATTCCTCCGGTCGATCCATTGATTTCAAAAATACTATTTTAATTTTGACATCCAATGTTGGAGAAGGAGTCGCCGGCAGCGCTCATCGCAGCGGTTTTTCTTCACTTTCTGTGGAGCAATCGGTACAGCAGCAAAAGCAAGAAAAGCGAGAACAGCATCTTAAAAGCATATTTCGGTCAGAATTCTTGAATCGCTTAGATGCTATCATCTGGTTCTCCATTCTGCAAAAGGAGCACCTTGAAAAGATCGCGTTGACGTTGCTCCAAAAAACCAAAATGCGATTGGCAGATATGGGAATAACGCTTACCCTTGATGACGTTGTTTTTCAAGAGCTTTGCTGCCAAGAGAATGCGAGTGCCTTTGGTGCGCGCCCCATACGACGAGCGATAACGGATAAAATCGAAACTCTGCTGGCAACAAAATTGCTTTTGGGAGAATTATCTTACGGTGATACAGCGCACATTTCCTTCAAGGATCAAAATTTCGAATGTTCCGTTTTTCATCAAAACAAGCAGGCGGGTAAGCGTGAATAACTTACCCGCTGTTGATTTTTTGAAAGTACAGGTTGATTTTTGAAAAGAAATCGTCAAAAAACGAGTAAATGCTAAAAAAATTTATCAAAAACGCTTGCAAAATTTTAAAAATCTGTTATACTAATATAGAAGCCTATTTTGAATTTTTTCGCCATGATCGCATGGTGAAATCTACATACCGGAGGAATATGTTATGAGCACAGTAATCGGTGAGAACATCAAAAAGCTACGTCGTGAACGGAAGATCACGCAAGAAGCGCTTGCACAGCATTTGGGACTTTCCTGTCAGGCGATCAGTAAATGGGAACGCGGTGATTCCCTGCCTGATATTTCCATGATCGTTCCCATGGCAAACTTCTTCCGCGTATCGTCGGACGACATCCTTGGCGTCACCGGTGCTCGCCGTGAGTCGGATATTGACAATTACTTGAAGGAATATGCCGCCCTTGACGCTACCGAGGATATTGCCTCCAAATACGCATTGGTCAAAAAAGCATACACAGAATATCCTGACGATTTTCGTATCATCAAGCTGTATACTGAGTATTTGTGCGCTGATCCCGCAGTCGAAGATGGTTTTACCGCCCACAAGCTGGAGCTTCAACGCGCCTGTAACCATATCCTGCAAGAGTGCGGTATTGAACCCATTCGCTATCATGCTATGGATATCTTATCTCAGTTGCATTATTTAGACAACGAGGACGAGCAGGCAATCGCCGTGCTTTCCGGTTTCCCTTCCGCTTTCCAGACCAAGAATCAGATGATTTCTATGCTCTTTGAGCCGGGCAGCGAAGTCCGCTTGACGCACAGTCGTTGCGCATTAGCAGAAACATTGGAAAATCTTTTGATCCAGGTTAGACATATCGCGCTGGAGGATACATCCTTCAATCGTGTTGATCAACTGGGATATTTGCGTCGTGCAATCAATGTCATTGAGCAGTTGATTCCCGATGGTGAATACGGATTTTTCCATTACCATATGAGTGATTTTCGCTTTTGGCTGGCCAATCGCTATGTCATGACGGAAAATCCGGATGCAGCTATGGAACAATTGCAGGCAGCATTTGCACATGCGAAAGCCTACGATGAGTTGCCCGAGGAATATACGTACACCACTCCCCTTCTGAACGGCTATATCGTCAATCGTGCCGACCGTGGCCGTGCAGGACACGAGAAGAAGGTAGAGAGTCAGATGACATATCTCGAGGAAACATGTGCACATCTGTATGCTCCCTTGATGCAGCGCCCCGATATGAGAAAGCTGATGGACTCCATAAAATCACTTTGATGTAACTTTTCCCGAATAATCTACGGAGGTTAACGTATGCGAAACACAGAATCTGCGGAAATGTATTTGGAAAGCATTTTAGTACTTTCTCAAAAGCATGGTGCGCCTCGGGCTATTGATGTTGCTCATCATACGGGATATTCCAAGCCAAGCGTCAGTCGCGCTATGGGACTGCTCAAAAAGAACGGCAATATTATCATTGAGGAAAACGGCTGTATTCTTCTGACGGAGCAAGGCAAGGAAACCGCGGCAAAAATTCTTGAACGTCACAGAGTTCTTTCCGGTTTTTTACAAAAGCTCGGTGTTGATGAAGAAACTGCCTCGGAGGATGCCTGCCGTATTGAGCATGTCATAAGTGATGTTTCTTTCGAAAAGCTAAAGAATTTCCTTCACGCGAATGAGGAATAAATAAAATAAACAGGACGCACATGAGTCGATTGACTCTGCAGCGTCCTGTTTGTTCATATCATAGATATAATTCCGCTGGGATTTCTTGCTGTTTTACACAAAGATCCTCTATAGCACGTGCATAGATGGTCATGATCACATCACGACAGAGTCGGGCATCTACAATGCGCACCTGTGCATCGCCAAACGTACCGTACTGCATCGCGCCACGCACGCGCAGCGGTGTTTCGAAATTGACGAACTGCCGCGAAACATCATCGGTACGACTGCACCAATGTCCGCGGAAGGAATGCTTGTTTTCCCGGCCTTGCGCGTCACGAATGGTCAGATCGTAGGGATGCTGCGAGAGACGATCGGGAAGGTCCGCTAATTCGTCGATCGCATGGATAAAGGTATTTTTGTCAAGCTTGACGCCAAGAAGCAGAATTTTTGCTCCGACATCAGCCAAACGATCCCACAAGAAGCCGGGCGGACATGGGGTTGTCGCAAGCTCCTCGCCACGCACAAATTCCTCGGCGTTTTTTCCGTGTGCCCACACCGAATGTGTCGGATGAAGCGAACGAACACCGTCCGAACGAAAGGCCGCCACGCGCGGGAGCGCGCCAATGCAAGGGACGGATGTCCTGACGTCGTAGATGGGCGAATGCGGTTGCACGCTTGCCCAGGTATGCGTCGGGACCAAAAAGAGCCCCTCATGCAGAGATTCACAGAAGGCGTCGATTACGGTATCTGCGCCTCCCTCCACTTGACCGATCGCACGCATGGAGGTGTGGATCAGCACGGTGTCCGTAGGCAAAATTCCCATGCTTCGAATCTGCGCCTTGAGTTGTTCCTTGGTATACATCATTTATTCTCCTTGAAGCTCGGCTAAAATATGGTCGGCATCAATTCCCGCGCAGGAGTAAACGGACTCGTTCTTAGAAGGCGAGCAGAAGTGATCCCGAATGGCAAAAGTGCGTATTGTCGGCAGGCAAGACGGCAGTATACGCTCTTGAATTTCGACAATGACATTCATGGAGAAGCCACCACGCCAGATGCCCTCTTCCAAAAAGATCAGCTTTTGAGGAGCATCAGGACGGTTCAAAAGCGTTTGCAAAGCATCCAGAAGTGCGTTATGCGGCTGCAACTGCTCTACACAAACAATGCCCACATCATTCGGTCGTTCAAAACGTTGCTTTGCCAGGATCGCCTGTGTGCAAATGTGTCCGTACGTCAAAATAAGCGTGCTTGGCGGCTCATTCGGATCAAAATCGGAGTAGGAGCCGTCTGCAAACAAAAATCGATTCTCGGGCGAAAAATGGGCGTTCAGACGGTCGTCATCCAAGCCGGCAGGATAACGGATAGCGATCGGAGCGGCAGGTTGGTCGTTTATAATGCTGTGCAGGAGCTCACGCAACCGATGGGTGCTGATGGGAGCATATAACTGCATCCCCGGGGTTTGCATCAAAAAGGAAACGTCGAAAATACCGTGATGCGTCGGACCGTCGGCAGCATTCAAGCCTGCGCGATCGATACAAAAGATGACCGGCAGCTTCTGCAGTGCGACATCATGAATGATGTTATCATAGGAGCGCTGAAGAAATGTTGAATAGATTGCGACAACCGGACGATATCCACCGGCGCATAAGCCTGCAGCAAACGTAACGGCATGTGCTTCGGCAATACCGACATCATACAGCCGATTGGGAAAAACCTCACCAAAATCACGAAGTCCCGTTCCGTTCTTCATGGCGGCAGTGATGGCACAGATCGACGGATCGCGATGTGCCAGCTCGATCAGCGTCTGGCCAAAGACTTGTGAAAACGTCTTACCCGATGCGTCTTGGTTGAGTTTTTTGTCCGAAGGTGGTAGCGCGTGATACTTTGCGGGCGCAAGCACCGCCGGCTCATATCCCTTGCCCTTGAGTGTTTTCAAGTGAATGACGCAAGCCTTCCCGGATGCCTTGGCGCGTTGAAGCAGCGCTTCTACATCGGGCAGGCGATTTCCGTCAGCAGGACCGAGATAACGCAAGCCCATATTTTCGAAATAATTACTGCCGTAGAGCGATTCCTTCAAGGCGTTTTTCACGCTGCTGACCATACGTTTGGTCGGTTTGCCCACCAAAGGGATATGCCCCAATATCCGCTCAATGGCGGTTTTGGTGCGAAAATAGCCCGGACGAGTACGAAGATGTGCCAATTCTTGCGCGAAATGACCGATATTTTTGGAGATCGACATTTCGTTCTCGTTGATGATCAGAATCAGCTTCAGATTCTTATTACAATTGTTCAGTGCCTCGTGGATCATTCCACCGGTAAATGCTCCGTCGCCAAGGACGACAACGGTATAGTTATCCTTCCCCTGCATTTGATCTGCGCAGGCAAAGCCAAGACCTGCTGACAAGGAAGTCGAGGCGTGCCCGGTACCGAAGGCATCATGAGGACTTTCCTCGCGCTTGGGAAAGCCGGAAATGCCACCCGGGCAGCGCAGCGTATCAAAAAGATCTGCTCTTCCGGTCAGCATTTTATGGACGTAGCTTTGATGTCCAACGTCAAAAATAATATGATCCGTCAAAGAATCAAAAACACGATGGATTGCAACCGTCAACTCGACCACGCCCAAATTGGATGCCAGATGCCCTCCGTTGTGCGAAACGTGTTTGATCAGCTTGGATCGAATTTCCTCACACAGCGCAGGCAATTGCTCTGCGGTCAGCTTTTTTACATCGTCTGAGGCTTGAATGTTGGATAAAATAGATTGGTCTTGCAGAATGTCCTTCTCCGCCATGCTGATCATGCTCCTTTCCGGTAATCATTTTAGTATCTGGTTAAGTATATCACATTTCATGCAAAAAATCAAGTCATATGTGAAAATCCGCAAAAAAACAGGCATCGACGGTGTCGGATGCCTGTCGTGATGATAAAATCAATCGTCATACTTTTGCTCTTTGAGTCTGCGATCCATATCACGGTTAGCGACGCGCTCCGCAGCGGCATCACGCTTGTCGTACAGCTTTTTACCGCGGCAAAGTCCCAGCTTGACCTTGACATGAGAGCCCTTGAAATACAGCTGCAACGGTATGAGTGTATATCCCTTTTGCGAGACCAAACCAAACAGCTTCAAAATTTCCTTTTTATGCATCAGCAGCTTTTTGGGGCGAAGCGGATCTCGATTGAAGATATTTCCGTGCTCATACGGACTGATATGCATCTGATAGACAAACAGCTGGCCGCCGTCAATCGTGCAAAAAGAATCCTTCAAATTGACGGTACCTGCGCGAATACTCTTGACCTCCGTGCCAAACAGCTCGATGCCTGCCTCGTAGGTCTCCTCCACAAAGTATTCGTGCGTTGCTTTTTTATTTTGTGCAATCACCGCAGAAGCGGTTGTTTTCTTATTTTCCATGTACTTTATTTATCCTCGTAAGGCAGAGGCTTACTGCCCGTTGCCGTTTTGTTCACTGTAATATACCGTCTCATCGGGGAAAGCCAGACCCAATTTTTCTCTGGCAAGACGGATGATATCCTCATAATCGATCGGAGAATCAAGACGATAATTCAATTCCTCGATCTCTTGGATATACTGTTCCTTTTGCTGCTCAAGCACTTCCTTTTGGCGCATCAGCTCCGTATAATCGATCAGCTTGATCAAAAACACGCCTGCGCTGACCACAAGGATCAACAGCATCAAGATACGCATGGTCATGCCCACGCCGCCCTTTTGCTTTGATTGCTTCATATCGTCCTCCCCTTTCCACGTTTTATCCTTGCTTTTCTGATTTATCTTGCTCTGCCGGTGCAGAATACCCGCCTGCCGTCAGGCTTGGGACGTATTGCCGCCGCAAGCTCCGTTTCGCTTGGCAACGTCGTCACCGCATTTCGTTTTGCTTCTCTTTTTTGTTGTCTCTTCTGCTTTTTCAACAGACGCTTATCCCGCAGCAGCTGCCGTTTCGATGCACTGCGCACCCACAAGAATACGGAAAGTGCCGTGATCGGATATGTGACCAGAGCCAAAGCGAAGATCAAGCCTGCGCGCAATACCGTATATAGGATCTGCGCCATCAGTGCCATCCAGCGAGCCAGCGTCACACGCCCGAGCAATATTCCCATCAGCATCGCAACAGCGGCAGAAATGCGAAAGACACCGTCGTTTGCATCATACAGAATCAAAAGTAAAACGACCGCCGCCATAATCACAAACAAAAAATCGGCCACCGCAGTCAACACACCTGGGAATACAAGACGCCACTTGCTCTCTTGTCTGCGCGTGTGCGGATGCTCGGTTTTGTGTCGTTCCAATCTTTGCCATGGCTGCAATGCATCGGGCAGTGCCAGGCGCCGCCGCAGCTGATTCACCCAAGGCAGCCAAGTGCCGCAAAGTAAGGTTCGCGGAATGAGCAGAATATCGTGCATCGGTGCTAACATGAACCCGCCAAAAAGGCAGGAGATCAGCATGACCCCGAGTTCTACCTGAGATACGGTCATGTGCCAACCTCAATGGAACAACCGACCAAACCAACCGCGCGTGACTTGCTTGCTGGTCGGATCGAAATAATAGACACAATCTATATGCCCATCGACACTGATATTCCCTTCCTTGACGTCAAGAATATTGACCTTGAGACCGCTTCCCTCAATGCTCATGTTGCCGCCGGTGGTGGCAAGCACAACTGCATTTTCGTCAAAGCTGATAACCTCGGTCATACCGCGGATCTCCACGTGTGTACGCTCATTGACCGCAAAAGCATGAATATTTCTATCCTCTGACGGACAGCAATTTTCACTCATAATAACCCTCCCGCATATATTCACGTTTACAAGTGGAGTATATGCGGGAGTTTTCAATTTTATTCCACGACCTCGTAAAGCTCGGCCGCCGCAGCCTTGGCTACGTGCTCCTGCACGTTCAGGACGCGAATTTTTAAGGTTCTCTCACCAAAGGTGATCTCAAGAATATCACCTACCTTGACATCGTACGATGCCTTGGCGGGACGTCCGTTTGCCGTTACGTGCGCATTATCGCAGGCATCGTTGGCAACCGTTCGACGCTTGATGATACGAGAAACCTTGAGATATTTGTCCAAGCGCATAACTCTTACGTATCAGTTGAGCTGATCCTTGAGTGCCTTGCTTGCGCTGAATGCGGGATGCTTGCTTGCGGGAACCGTAATGGGCTCACCGGTCTTGGGATTACGAGCGACTCTTTCTTCGCGCGTTTTAACTTCAAAGGTACCGAAGCCAACGAGCTGAACCTTTTCGCCGTTCTTCATAGCTTCTACGATTGCTTCTGTCAGAGAATTTACAGCAAGCTCTGCGTCCTTTTTCTTCATGCCGCTCTTCAGAGCTACGGCATCAATCAACTGAGATTTGTTCATGGGTTGTGTTCCTTTCACACCAAAAAAATTATAATTCTGAGTTCAGGTCTTTGAAACCGACTTTTTTATAGTATACCATATTTTTCTTGATATTTCAAGGGGTTTTGCATTA
>JAEIGA010005948.1_pt1 | contig 18563 bp, 17 predicted proteins | sample 9270691 | NCBI WGS metagenome assembly JAEIGA01 (sample SAMN17057246, study PRJNA624740) | gut metagenome | biome: biome; isolation source: fecal sample | host: Bos grunniens | place: China: Xizang | collected 2019
GATACCATTCGCGGTTGTATTTGCGTCTCATCTTCTCGAGCATTATGCTGCTGCCGGACTGTACGGGGAGGTGGATGTGACGGCAGATATTCTCATGTCTGGCCATGGTATATATCACCTCGTCGCTGATGTCCTTGGGATGCGATGTCGAGAAACGTACCCTGAGTTCAGGGCTGATGCCCGCCACCATTTCGAGAAGCTGTGCGAAATTGACGTCACCATTGCTGTCCTCCTTGTCTTTCCATATGTATGAATCGACGTTCTGTCCGAGCAGAGTGACTTCCTTGTACCCGTTCTCGAAAAGTATCCTTGCCTCGCGTACGATAGTATGCGGGTCCCTGCTTCTTTCTGCGCCTCTTGTGTAAGGCACGACGCAGTATGAGCATACGTTGTTGCAGCCGCGCATGATTGATATGAAGGCGGATACGCCGTTCCTGTCAAGTCTTACAGGCGAAATTTCGGCGTATGTCTCTTCGTGCGAGAGCAGGACGTTGATCTGAGGACTGTCAGGTGTGACTGCCTCGAGAAGCTGCGGAAGGCTTCTGTAAGAATCTGGTCCGGCCACGATGTCCACGCTCTTGAGAAGCTCGTCCTTGAGCCTTTCTGCCATACAGCCTACTATTCCTATTATCACTCCATCCCTTTTTCTCTTCTGGAGCTTGAACTGGTCTATCCTTCCCCATATCCTCTGCTCTGCGTTGTCGCGGATGGAACATGTGTTGGCAAGTATGACCTTGGCCTGCTCTATGTCTTCAGTCAATGCGTATCCTGCATCCTGGAGGATGGAAAGAATCACCTCGCTGTCGTTGACATTCATCTGGCAGCCATAGGTCTCTATGTAAACCTTTTGACGCTTTTCGTCTATGATTGGTCTTATGCTGTTCATTTTGCTGTCTTTAGATTTTCGCCCGGGTAGTTCCGGATTCTCCATACAGGTACAAAGATAGGATTTTTCGCCGAATATAGTTATCTTTGCATTGATATAGGCAATTGTTTTTACTTTTTGAATGACCTCTTTATGGGTAAAGGTTTCAGATATGCGGCCATAGTGCTTGCTGTTATGTCGCTTTTATTGAGCGGATGTGCTAAGTTCAGACAGATCAGACCTGTTTCTGCAGCTGTGGAAAGCATCATGCCGAGCGGTCTGCGTTCTGCTGTCGTGACCATAGGAGTGGAGATAGACAATCCTGCAGCCCAGCTGACCCTTTCAGATATTGAAGGCCAGCTTGCACGCTCTGGCAAGGTTCTTGGTAGGGTGGCCCTTGACCCGTTCATTCTTAAAGCTAAAACTCTGGAGAAATACCATCTGAGAGCTACAGTGACCCTGGATCAGAATGCTTCACTGCTTGACCTGATGGCGCTGACAAGAGAAGGAGCCTTGGACGAATGTCTTGTGGATATCTATTTCAAGGCGTCTCTCAAGGGGGGTATTTCCAAGAAAATGGCTTTGGAGCAGTTGCCTTTGCGATCTTTAATGAAACTGTAAGACAATGAAAACCGACTCGAAAATCATCATCTTCGTGACCATGGCGCTAGTCATGTTCTCGTCTCATTCGCTTAAGGCCCAGCAGACTGTAAAGGATGGATATCAGCTTGTGGATTCTGTAGTGTACAGGCCTGCGGCAACTCTTGACTCGACTCTGGTGGACAGGAACATATTCCATGTCCTGCCTTCAAGATCGAGGGGCGCTTCGTCCGATGCTAAGGTGCATCAGTCTGCCACAGTGGAAAAATCCATGGCTGCGCATGTTGAGTCAAACAGGAAACGCAGCATGAACGGGTATCGTGTCAGAATATTCTTTGACAACAAGCAGACTGCGAGAACGGAGTCAGAGGCTGCCTTGAAGCGTTTCGAGGCCTTGTACCACGATGTTTCCGCATACCGCAGTTATGCAAACCCATATTTCAAGGTGACTGTCGGAGACTTCAGGACAAAATCCGAGGCTATGGAACTTCTGGAACGTATCAAGCATGAATTCCCAAGCGCATTCGTCGTAAAGGAAAACATTTCCTTCCCTGTCGTTGACAAGGAAAAGGCATATGTGACCGATACGCTCAAGGTTCTCAGACCGATAGCTCCGAACCAGTAGAAGAAAACTGCAGACTTATGTTAAAGCAAGGTTTAGAATTAAAGCAGCAGCAGAAACTGTCTCCTCTCCAGATTCAGACAATCAAGCTCATCGAGCTTCCTATACAGGAACTGGAACAGAGGATACGTAAGGAGATGGAAGAGAATCCTGTATTGGATGAGGATCTTCCAAGCGAGAAGGAGGATGATGAGGCTCCGAGAGAAGTCTCGTTGTCGGACTACAAGGAGGATGATTCGATTCCGGGCTACAGACTCAGATCTGATAATTACTCAAAGGACGAACGTCCGCAGTACAATACGTTTTCTGTCAAGGAAAGCTTTACCCAAAGCCTTCAGGAACAGCTTGGTTACCGTAATCTTACCGAGCACCAGTTTGCTGTGGCTTCATTCCTCATAGGCAGTCTGGATGATGACGGCTATCTGAGAAGAAGCCTGGACAGTGTGGTGGATGACCTTTCTTTCAGGGCGAATATAGAGACTGATGAGGAGGAAGTCCTTGAAATGCTCAAGATCATTCAGGAATTCGAACCTGCCGGTGTGGGTGCGCGTGACCTGCGCGAATGCCTCCTTCTGCAGATACGTAATTTCAAGAAGACTCCCGAGGTGATAAATGCGGTGAAGATTCTTACCAATCATTTCAATGAATTCACCAACAAGCATTTCCAGAAGATCATGACCCGCATGGGCTTGAGTGAGGAGGAACTTAAGGCTGCCATGGCCAAGATTCTCAAGCTCAACCCTTCTCCAGGAGGTCAGATCGATGATTCATATAATGACCAGGCACAGCAGATAGTTCCGGACTTCGTGCTGGAATATACTGACGGACAGCTGAAGCTATCCATGCCAAGATTCTCTATCCCGGAGCTCAAGGTAAACAAGAAGTACGCGGACATCCTTATCGAGGCGGCGAATTCGTCTGAGAGGGAAAAGAAGGATGCTGCGGCATTTGTGAAGAAGAAACTGGATTCGGCAAAATGGTTCGTTGAGGCTGTCAAGCAGAGGCACAACACCTTGTCCAGCACCATGCAGGCCATAGTGGACTACCAGAGCGAGTATTTCATAGATGGAGATGAAAGCAATCTCAAGCCAATGGTGCTTAAGGATATCGCCGAGAAGACAGGCTTCGATATATCTACTATTTCACGTGTTGTCAACAGCAAGTATATAGAAACGCATTTCGGTATTTACTCCCTGAAGTATTTCTTCTCCGAAGGTCTTGAGAATCAGGATGGCGAAGAGGTTTCTACCCGTGAGCTGAAGAAGGCTCTGCAGGAATGTGTCGATACCGAGAACAAGCACAAGCCGTATACTGACGATGAACTTGTCGAAAAGATGACAGAAAAGGGATACAAAGTGGCCCGTCGTACTATCGCCAAGTATCGTGACCAGCTTGGTATCCCTAAAGCGCGTCTGAGAAAAGAACTCTAAGATTATTTCTTTACCCCATATGCCAGGTCTCCGGCGTCGCCGAGGCCTGGTACTATGTATGAATGGCTTGTCAGTTCTTCGTCAATGGCGGCAACCCATAATGTGACGCCTTCGGCAGGAAGATGCTTCTGCAGATATTCTACGGCGTATGCGCTGGAAATAGGGCATACGAGGTGCGTATGGGCAGGCTGTCCTTCTTCGCAAAGCCTTTTGTAGGCGATTTCGAGAGATGCTCCGGTCGCGAGCATCGTGTCTGCAAGAATGAGGGTCTTGCCATCAAGATCGGGGCTGCTTGCGTATTCGATATTGATGTGGAAGTCTTCTCCCTTGTCGTATTTTCTGTACGCTGCTACGAATGCATTCTGCGCGCCGTCAAAGAAATTGAGTATTCCCTGATGCAGAGGGAGGCCGGCGCGGAGTATGGTCGCAACCACGACCTGGTCGTCATATGTGTTGATGTTTGCAATGCCGAGCGGAGTCACGAACTGTTTCTCGGAGTATTCGAGCGTCTGGCTTATTTCGTATGCGAAGATCTCTCCGAGTCTTTCAAGGTTTCTGCGGAATCTCAGACTATCCTTCTGGACTGTCTTGTCACGCATTTCAGATACGAATTTGTTGAGAACAGAGTTCTTCTGACCAAGGTTGATGACTTTCATGGTAGTATTATGTTTTGCTTATCTTCGCAAATATATCCTTTTATTTCAACAGGTCAAAATATTTCAACTTTCTGCTCATCTGCAAAACTGTAAAAGCTGTCGTCTGCGATTATCACATGGTCTGTCAGTGTGATTCCGCATGTCTCAAGAGCTTTTTTCAGATTTCTTGTTTCCCTGATGTCATTTGTGCCCGGAATGGGATTTCCGGACGGATGGTTATGGACTATGATAAGTGAGGTGGCTTTCTTTTCAAGGGCCTTTCTGACGATGGTCTTGCAGTCGATTACGGTGGAGTCCATGCCCCCGCTGCTGAACTGTTCCTTGCAGATGATGTAATTGGCCCGGTTGAGGAACAGTCCCCAGCACTCTTCGTGATCTATTCCCCGCAGGCGTGGCGACATTATCTCGAATACTCTTCTGGGGTTGCATATGCTTTCCTTTCTGTCCATGACAGGTTCAAGCGCGCATCTGCGTCCGAGTTCGAAAGCCGCCGCTACCGTCACTGCCTTGCTGCTGCCTATGCCCTTGATTCTGCAAAGCCTTTCCGTCGGCATGCTCATTATGCCGCTCAACTTGTTTCCTCCGCTTCTCAGCAGCTCCCGCGCCAGATCTATGACATTGACGGCTCCGGTCCCTGTGCGCAGCAGGATTGCCAGCAGTTCTGCATTGCTTAGGGAGGACGGCCCTTTCTCCAGCATCTTCTCCCTCGGCCTTTCGTCCATGCTCAGTTCTTTCAGTTTCATCTTTTTTACCGTAAAGATATCTGATTCAGACCGTACCGCGGCAGATCTCCGGCCGGCATCCGTCACATTTTGCTTTTTCTTTAAGGAATTTCTTTTTTTTATAGCAGAAAGGAGGGGATACGAAAAAAGCCTTGGAAACTCCAAGGCTTTTCAGGGTGCCCAGTGGGATTCGAACCCACGACATTCAGAACCACAATCTGACGCTCTAACCAACTGAACTATGGGCACCATATTGGTTTGAGGACTGCAAAGATACGAATAAAATTATATTCTGCAATAAATAATTGAAAAGTTTTTCATTATATTTGCGAAACACCATTAAAAAGTGCGAGATGGGGAGAGAAATAAGATTTTCCCTTGTATATAGGGATATGTGGCAGTCTTCAGGAAAATATGTTCCTACTGCCGCTCAGTTGAAGGAAGTTGCTCCGGCAATCATAGATATGGGCTGTTTCGACAGGGTCGAAACCAATGGAGGTGCCTTCGAGCAGGTGAATCTGCTTTTCGGAGAAAACCCGAACAAAGCCGTACGTGAATGGACAGCTCCTTTCAGGAAGGCGGGAATCCAGACTCATATGCTTGAGCGTGGTCTGAATGCCCTTCGCATGAATCCTGTCCCCGCAGACGTCCGTGAGCTGATGTATAAGGTCAAGAAAGCCCAGGGTACGGATATCTCCCGTTCTTTCTGCGGTCTGAATGACCATCGCAATCTCCGTCTGAGTGTAGAATATGCCAGGAAGGCAGGCATGCTGTCGCAGGTCGCCCTGTCAATCACCAATTCACCAGTCCATACAGTAGAATATTATATGGATGTGGTTGACAAGGTCGTGGAATACGGTTGCGACGAAATCTGTCTCAAGGATATGGCCGGTGTCGGACGTCCTACCTTCCTTGCGGAACTGACTTCGCGCATCAAGAAGAAATATCCTGCTGTCGCCGTTCAGTATCATGGTCATTGCGGCCCTGGCTTCTCGCCGGCTTCGATGCTGGAGGTGGCGCGTGCCGGTGCTGATTATCTCGATGTCGCTGTCGAACCTCTCTCATGGGGCAAGGTCCATCCGGATGTCATTACAATAAGGGAAATGCTTAAGGCAGACGGCTTCAAGGTCAAGGATCTGAACATGAATGCCTATATGGAGGTAAGATCCCTGACGCAGAAGTATATAGATGATTTTCTCGGATATTGGATTGATCCGAACAATACACAGATGAGCTCGCTTCTTGTGGGTTGCGGACTTCCGGGAGGAATGATGGGCTCGATGATGGCTGACCTCAAGGGCTTCCACGGTGCAGTCAATGCGTCTTTGCGCGCCCAGGGCAAGCCGGAACTTACTCTTGATCAGCTGATGGTCATGCTTTTCAAGGAGGTTGAATATGTGTGGCCGCGTCTGGGCTATCCGCCGCTGGTGACTCCATTCAGCCAGTATGTGAAGAATACGGCCCTTATGAATCTGATGGCCCAGCTCAAGGGACAGCCTCGATGGGCTACCATAGACAAGGATACCTGGAACATGATACTCGGCAAGATGGGCCGGCTTCCGGGAGAACTTGCTCCGGAAATCATCGGGATCGCGAAGCAGAAGGGATTTGAATTCTATGAGGGCAATCCGCAGGATGCCTTCCCGGATGCGCTGGACGGATTCCGCAGTATCATGAAGGAGGAAGGATGGGATTGTGGTCCGGATGATGAGGAGCTCTTTGAACTCGCTATGCATGAGAGACAGTACCGCGATTACAGGAGCGGGGTCGCAAAGGAACGTTTCAATAAGGAACTTGAAGCGGCGAGGGCCAAGGCCGGGGCGCCGATAATCGTAGAAAGGCCTGTCGTGGAGGTACCCAAGTTCGATGTCGGCAAGATAATGGAGAAGTATCCGGATGCGGTTCCTGTACATGCGCCCGTCAAGGGCCAGATGCTCTGGCAGGTGGATGTCGATGATGTGTCCTCAGCTCCAACTGAAGGATCGCCGGTGAAGACGGATGAGCCTTTTGCATATATCCAGACTTACTACGGTATTGAAGATGTGCCGGTTCCGCTGGATGGTCGCGTAGCTGCTGTGTGTGCAAGGCAGGGCGATATGGTGGCCAAGGGCGAGATCTTGGCCTTCGTAAGGAAATAATCAATCGGTTCAGTCATAAAAAGAGACTCCCGGATGGAATATTCCGTCCGGGAGTCTTGAGTCAGGCTGTATGGTCAGTTTAGTTGAGATTGGTTGTTACCTTGCTTGCTATAGCGACAGGAGCCTGCTCAAACCCGCCTTTGGTATATGTCATTTTGCAGCTGTATTCCTGGGTATCATTTGTCCACTCGAAGCCGTTGCTCTTGAACCATGTCCAGTTTATGATGATGTCAGCTGTGTTGTCCTTGATTATATCAGTGATAGGGAAACTTACATAATTGTGTGCGAGCTGTGAATCAGCTGTTCCGTAGATCAAGGATTCTCCGAAGGAATTATGTCTGAGATTGAATACATACTGATTTTCTGTAGAAGCCTCTTTGTCAAATACAAGGTTTACCAGATGCTTGGTCTTGCTGCCTGTCTTGACGTCGAATGATACGAGCATATTGATGTATCCTCCTGAAATCCAAAGATATACAGGGTACTCGATGTTGATAGGATCGTTTACTGACATTTCTTCGTCCGAATCGGCATATGACTTTTCCACAGGATTCTTTGTAAGTACTTCCACGCATCCGTTGAGTCTTACTTCATATTCGTTCTCAGTCTCTGCTACCTTCTTGAGTACGTCGCATACCACGAAGGCTCTCTTCATCTTCTCAAGCTCTGCATTTGTGTTCTTCTCCACAACTGTGAAGATATTTCCCTGGTCACTTATGAATGTTCCGTCAACTACATTTCCCATAGTGGCGTTGCCGTACTGGAGTGTGTCATCCTTCTTGCAGGATGTAAGTGCAGCCATTGCTGCAGTGATGCAAATCAGTGTCTTTACTATTGCTTTCATTCTTTATAAATTGTTTTTACTTTGATTTTACTTGATCACAACCACCAATAGATGCAAATCTGCCCCGATTCGTTGCATTTGCATGCAAAACTTGATATTTTTGTTGCAGCAACCGCAATCGACATTCAGCTTATGATTACTTTCATCGTATGCATAGTCTGCCTTCTGGCAGGATATTTCATCTACGGCAGATTTGTAGAACGTTTCTATGGAACCGATCCGCAGCGTCAGGTACCGGCTTCGGCAATGGAAGACGGAGTGGATTTCAAACCTATGCCGACATGGAAGGTGTTCGTGATTCAGTTCCTGAATATTGCAGGTCTCGGGCCCATCTTCGGTGCGATCATGGGAGCGGCATACGGACCTGCTGCCTACATATGGATAGTAGCAGGCTGCATATTCATGGGAGCGGTACATGATTTCTTCTCCGGAATGATGTCCATGCGCAGCAATGGCGCGAATATGCCTGACATCGTAGGCGCCAATCTCGGAAAGACCATGCGTGCCGTGATGAACGTAATCGTGGCTTTCCTTCTTCTTGCCGTGGGAGTCTCCTTTGTTACCGGACCGGCTGACCTGATTGCATCATTGACTGGAGTCAGCAAGGAAATATGGCTTTATGTGATATTCGCTTATTATCTGCTTGCCACGCTCCTGCCTATAGACAAGATAATAGGAAGCGTATATCCTTATATGGGAGCCGCTCTCCTGTTCATGGCCCTTGGAGTCGGCATCGTGCTTGTCGCCGGCGGAATCTCCGGAGCTCATGAAATGATGGAAATTACTCCTGCGAATCTGAAGAACTGGCATTCGGACCCTCAGAACAACATATTGTTCCCTATGCTTTTCGTCGTGGTCTCATGTGGAGCGATATCAGGCTTCCATTCGACTCAGTCCCCGCTGATGGCGAGGTGTCTGAAGAATGAGAAATATGCCCGTCCCGTCTTCTACGGGGCCATGATCGCAGAGGGTATCGTGGCCATGATATGGGCGAGTGCGGCCATGGCGTATTTCGGAGGTCCGGAGGGGCTCAATGCCGCAGCGACAGAAGGAATCATGGTGGATGGCACGCTGGTGAAGGTTACGCCGGCGATTGCCGTGGACGTGATATGCAGAAGCTGGCTTGGCAAAGTCGGAGCCGTGATTGCCGTTATCGGTGTGGTCGTGTGTCCGATCACATCGGGTGATACTGCATTCCGCAGCCTTCGTCTTACGGTGGCGGACTTCCTTAAGATGGATCAGAAGCCTTTGCTCAAGCGCCTCCTTGTGTGTCTGCCTATATTCCTGCTTGCCTTTGTCTGCTGCAAGGTTGATTTTTCAACCGTCTGGAAGTATGTGGGAATCAGCAACCAGCTTGTCGCTACCATAATTCTTTGGACTTCAAGCGCATATCTTATTAAAAAGAGAAAGCCGCATTGGCTTTGTTCATTGCCTGCGACTTTCCTTACATTTATCTGCGTAAGCTATTTCATAATGGCTCCGCATGTCAGCGGAGGTCTCCATCTGTCTCCGGTCTTCGGCTATGCTGCGGGATGTGCGGCTGCCTTGTCTGCGCTGTCCTTCTGCATTTATAAGGCGCGCAGGATCTAGATGGTGTATTTCCTCCTTGTCGGACGTCCTATGAGCTGGACGTCGATGTGCTCCACTTTGTAACCTTTGAAGCGTTTGCGTCCAAGGTGGGTCTTGATCATTGTCAGAAGCTCCTCGTCAAGAACATCCTTGTAGACATGGTTTTCCCTGTCGTACAGATGCATATGGTCGAATGTGTTGACATCGAAATACATCTTGTTGTTCGAGCTGAGACGATGGTCATATATTCCGAGCATCGCAAGTTGCGTCAGGATGTTATACACCGATGCAACTGTCACTTTGGTCGTGGCTTTGGCTGCGATGGCCTCTGTAACCATATCCGCTGATGCATGTCCGAGATTTATCATAGCCTCGTGCACTGCAAGTCTCTGCGGCGTTGCCTTGAGAGAATGCTTCTTCAGTATCTGCTTGAATTCCTCAATGGACGGGCATTTGTTTGAGTTCATATATCAATGATATTTTAGTGAACTGCAAAAGTAGGAAACTATATTCCAAAATGCAAATTAAATTTGATATTTTCTAAATTACGAGAATTTTGGGGCCATCTTTCCCTAAATTCGGGGAAAAGTGGTAATTTTGCGCCCTCAAAATTGTACTTTAACAGATGAAACATAAATTCAGAGAATACAAGTCCTGGGCTCTGGTTACGGGAGCCGCATCCGGAATGGGCAGAATATATGCCCTGCGTCTGGCTGAGATGGGATATAACGTGGTTCTGGTGGATATAAATGCAGGGGGATTGAGCGAAACTGCCGGTCTTGTCAGGGCTGAGGTGACGGCATCCTCCCGCGTCCCTCAAGAGATGAAGGAGAGACTTTCAGTCATTGAGCTTGTCCAGGATCTCTCCCTGCCCGACGCTGCGGATACCATATTCGCAAGGACCGAGGAAGCCTCATGCGAGCTTGAAGTTCTTGTGAACAATGCGGGAGTCATGTACTGTCAGGCTGTTCATGCCACTTCGGAGAAAATGCTGAACCTGATCATGATGGTGCATATGTACACTCCTCTGATGCTTTGCCGCAAGTATGTGGGCGGCATGAGAGACAGAGGATGCGGCTATATTCTGAATATATCTTCGCTGGCTTCGTGGATGATCTGGCCGGGTATAGGCATGTACGGAAGCACCAAACGTTTCGTGAGGGATTATTCGAGGGAGCTGCGTATAGAATGCCAGAAGACAGGAGTCAGCGTGACAAATGCATACTTTGGTGCCGTTGATACGCCTCTGGTCCCTCTGAAGGACAGCTTGAGGAAACTTGCAAGGGCCCTGACAGTTATGATAAGTCCGGAAAAGGCTGTAGATAAAGCGCTTAAGGCTACTTTCAAACGTCGAAAAGGCATTATGCCAGGCCTGCTCAACAAGATATTCAAGCCTTTGTGCATCATAATTCCGGACTGCATTTTAGGCTGGATTTACAGAAAGGCGGCACCATATCTGATGAAAGTCTGATATCCTGCCTTGAAAATCAGCGGAAATTGCTATATTTGCAAGTTACACATAATGTAGAGAAATGGAAACAGTAAAATGTCTTATAGTAGGTGGCGGTCCTGCCGGATACACTGCCGCAATATATGGAGCAAGAGCCGATATCTCTCCTGTCGTTTATGAGGGAGCGCAGCCCGGCGGTCAGCTTACGACAACTACAGATATCGAGAATTATCCCGGATTTGAGAATGGAGTCTCAGGTCAGGGGCTTGTGTCTGTCATGAGGGCCCAGGCGGTACGTCTTGGAGCTGATGTGAGGACAGGCGCGATTACGTCAGCAGATCTTTCCCAGAGACCGTTCAGGATTATCGTAGACGGAGAGAAGGAGATTCTTGCCGAGACTCTGATTATTGCGACCGGAGCTACCGCAAAGTATCTTGGACTTCCGTCCGAGACCAAGTTCCGCGGTCTGGGTGTGTCTGCGTGTGCTACATGTGATGGCTTTTTCTACAGGAAGAAGACCGTTGCAGTCGTAGGTGGCGGTGACACCGCATGCGAGGAGGCGACATATCTTGCAGGTCTCTGCAGGAAGGTGTACATGATTGTCCGCAGGGATGTGCTCAGGGCTTCCGAGGCGATGCAGGAGAGGGTGAGGAATACTGAAAATATCGAAATTCTCTGGAACTGCAACACTCAGGAGATCCTCGGTGACGAGTATGGAGTAACAGGCGCAAGACTCCTTCGCAAGGATGGCGAGGTTTTTGATATCGCTGTGGACGGCTTCTTCCTTGCCATAGGGCATCATCCGAATTCGGAGCTTTTCAACGAATGGGTGGCTGTTGATAAAGAGGGCTATATAATTACAGACGGAAAGACATCGAAGACCAATGTGGAGGGCGTCTTTGCGGCAGGTGATGTGCAGGATCCTCTTTATAGACAGGCAATTACAGCTGCGGCTTCAGGTTGCAGGGCTGCTCTTGATGCGGAGAAATTCTTGAAAATGAAATAAATATATAATGATGAAATTCAAAGTTTTATTTGCGGTTGCTGCCGCTGCGGTGCTGGCATGCTCATGCAAGTCACAGTATGAGCTTCTCTTGAACAGTAATGATGCGGACGCGAAGTACGAAGCGGCCTTCGCTTATTTCAATGAGGGTAAATATTCAAAGGCGGCATCTCTTTTCGAATCGCTTTCGATGCTTACAAATGGTACTGAACGTGATGACACTGTGAGATACTATTGGGGACTCAGTAATTACAAGTACAAGGATTACTATACTGCGGAAACTAATTTCGACCAGTTTATCCAGAGTTATCCTAGAAGTCCTTTTATCTCGGATGCGACTTATCTGCGTATTGACTGTCTGTACCGTTCTACCTTGAGATATGAGCTTGACCAGACTCCTACATACAAGGCCATAAATGCGATATCACAGTATATTCTCGAGCATGAGGATTCGAAGCACATGGCAGTATGCCGTGATATGCTTCTCGAACTTAACGAACGTCTTGACAGGAAGGCTTATGAAGGAGCGAAACTCTACTATAAGATGGAGGATTATCTTGCCGCAAGAGTAGCATTCAAGAATGTGATCAAAGACGACTCGGAGAATGTCTACAGAGAGGACATCCTTTATTATATCGCCATGTCTTCGTACAAGTATGCGCATCTCAGTGTGCCTGAGAAGCAGAAGGAGAGATACCTTGCATTCGTGGATGATTACTATAACTTCATCGGTGAGCTTCCGGAGTCGAAATATCGTAAGGAGCTTGACTCTGTGTATCAGAAGGCTCAGAGAGCTTTAGGAAGGAAGGGAGCCCTCGAGGTGGATGATGAAATGAGTGAGAAGGATTTTGCGAAGGAGAGAAGAAAGCTTCTCAAGGAGGCGAAAAATCAGGAAACTGAAGAAAAAACTGAAAAATAATTGAAACCCTCAACTGATCCGGCTGTATAATTAAATGGAGGGGAGTCGGTGATTCCCTGCCGGAAATGAGAAATCTTAATATTTACAATAGTTATGAGCAAACAGAAAACCCCTACAAACACACTTACAAGGGATCTCAGCGATCTCGCAGCTCCTACAGGCAATATCTATGAGACAGTAGTGATACTTTCAAAGAGAGCTAATCAGATCGCTATCGCTGAGAAGAAGGAACTTACAAGAAAACTTGAGGATTTCAAGAACGACCGAGATACTATGGAGGAGGTCTTCGAGAACCGTGAGCAGATCGAGATCTCAAAGTATTATGAGCGCCAGCCTAAGCCAAGCCTTGTTGCCATAGAGGAGTTCAAGGAAGGTGAGGTGTTCTACAGAATGGCTAAGAAGGAGAACGAGTAATTCCTATGTTAGCCAGGCTTCAGGTCAGGAACTACGTATTGATAGACTCTCTGGAAATCGATTTTCCGGAGGGTCTGATTATTATTACGGGACAGACAGGAGCCGGAAAATCAATTCTGCTGGGTGCCCTTTCGCTGCTTATGGGTGCCAAAGCAGATGCTGCCATGGTTTCGGAGGGAGCGGATAATTGTGTGGTAGAGGCAGAGTTCAATATAAGCAGCAGGCAGCTCAGTGAGATTCTGGAAGAGAATGATATCGAGCCGGAAGATGATTTTATTGTAATACGCAGGGTTGTCAACCGCTCCGGACGTTCCCGTTCCTTTGTCAACGACTGCCCGGTTCCTGTCCAGGTTCTTCAGGATCTTTCATCCCATCTGATAGATATCCATTCGCAGCATCAGACCCTTCTTCTGTCTGATAAGAGGTATCAGCTGGAACTTCTTGACTTTTTCGCAGGTAATGCGGGCTTGAGGCAGGAATGTGCCGATAAGTGGAATCTGGTCCAGGCGTTGAGGTCTGAACTGAGTGACCTGGAGGCAAGGATAGCCAGAATCGCAGGAGAGCGCGACTATAATGAGGCGCAGTTCCGTCAGCTGGAGCAGGCGGCCCTCCGTCAGGGGGAGCTGGAGGAGCTCGAGGAGGAGCAGAGACAGCTGGCAAATGCAGAGGAGATAAAGCTTTGTCTGAGTTCGGCTGAAGAGTTGATCAATCCGACTTCATCTGATGAAATCCTCTCTATGGATGCCGCGCTCAAGGAATCTGTGAAGTACCTGAACAAGGCTTCCAGATATGTTGCATCTGCATCTGAGTTGTCCGAAAGACTTGATTCATGCCGCAGGGAGCTTGATGATGTCCTGTCTGAGATTTCCGACATAAATCAGCGCATTGATGTTTCTCCGTCACGTCTGGAAGAAGTGGAGAACCGTATGTCCATGCTTTACGGGCTTATGCAGAAACATGCATGCGCGGACATAGATGGTCTCATAGCCCTTCGCGACAGGCTTTCGGATGAACTTTTTGACTCCAGCCAGCTTGAAGACAAGAGGGAAAGGGTAGCGGCCCGGATACTTTCTGCCGAAGCGGAATATGATGCCGTTGCGGATGCATTGAGAAACAGCCGACTCGCAGCTGCGCCGTTGTTCTCGGCAGATATACAGGAGACGGTAAGGACGCTGGAACTGAATTATGCCGTATTCGAGGTTGATGTCCTCGAAGTCGCGCCATCATTGACCGGCAAGGATGCGGTCGTCTTCCGTTTCTCATCGACAGGCCGCAATGCGGTTGATGTCGCGAAATGCGCGTCGGGAGGTGAGATGTCGCGTATCATGCTCGCGCTTAAGGACATGAGGGCGAGATTTGCCCATATGCCTACCATGATCTTCGATGAGATCGATACGGGAGTTTCCGGAAGCGTAGCTGACAAGATGGGCTCCATGATATGCAGTATGGGAAATCATATGCAGGTCTTTGCAATAACTCATCTTCCTCAGGTTGCGGCAAAGGGTAAGGCTCATTATCTGGTATCCAAGGATATCGATCCTGTAACATCCAAGGCTGTATCTACAATAAAAAGACTCTCTGACCAGCAGAGAGTCCTTGAAGTTGCCCGCATGTTGAGCGGCTCATCTCTTACAGATGCAGCGATCGCTAATGCAAAGTCGCTTTTATCTATTTGACTTTGATTACTTTCCAGTCATTTCCATATACTATTCTACGTACGCCATGGTTGGTGTATCCTCCGTCTGCACTCTTGACGCATCTGAATGAACTCTGAAGCATGGCCTTTTCCTCCTTTTCGAGCATCTCCGGCCATCTGTTTCCGTATTTCGCATTCATTTCCATGAAATATGATGCGATGTCATAACCCTGGAAAGCGAATTGGCTAGGCTCGGTGTTGAAGAGAGCCCTGTATTTCAGAAGGAAGTTCTTTACTCTAGGGTCATCGTAATCTATGTAATATGTAAGGCTGACGTGGAGATTTGTCTTATGGAAGTTCTCGACCTCTATCGTATCGAAACTGCGTATCTTTGATGCAGCATAAAGCACGACGTTGTACTTCTGGTGAATCATAAGGTTGAGGTTTCTTACCACATCATTCACAAATGCCTCGCTTTCAGACGCTATGAGCACTCTGTTGCTGCCGTTGTCTGCCATCAGTTCCTTGAGTGGTACAAGTACGTCTCGTCCTTCCAGGATGCTGTATGAGAATGTCCTGTAGGCAAGTCCGGATGAATCAATGGAACGCTTCATCTCCGTAACCGCCTCTGTCTGCCTTCCGCCCTTTTCACTTATTACGATGACGCGGTCATTGACGGCCATGTCTTCCTTCATCCATGAGACAAGGTCATCATATTGCACCTTGTGCGGGGTAGGGGCCTGGATCATGTTCGGGTTTGTGGCTACGAGCTCCTCTGCCTTAGGGTCGAGCGGAGAAATTATCATATGGGATGGCTCAGCCATGAGTGTGTTGCCAAGATCCCTTGATGAGACCGGGCCTATTACGAAGTCGCTGATTCTGATGTCGTTTCTGCAGGCCTCTATCTTTCCGTCCGTAATGTCATGTACCCTGAGATCCACGTCAGTGCCGTTCTGGCTGATGTCGTTGACGGCAAGGAGGACTCCGCTGTAGAAATCCATATTGCTCCAGCTGCTTGATATTCCGTTCGCCTTCATAGGAAGAAGAAGGGTAGCGGTGACTTTGTCTTTGCGGAAGTTATGCCACCAAGGAAGTTCGGCAACGTTTTCCTCTTCAGCCTTGTTCACGATTGCGGTGCTGTCCTTGACCTCGACAGTCTCTTCAGAGAGATTTTCTGCTGCTGCATACTCTCCCGGGGCAGGAATGGTGAGCTTCATCCTGCTTTTCAGCTTCTTGCCCTTAAGTCCGTTGGCTGCCATGATATCATTCACGCTCACCCCGTACCTGGCTGCGATGTCGTTCAGGTTCTCATACCATTTTACAGTGTGGGTATTCTGCTGAGGAACCTCTGCTTCAGGAATGTTCTTCTCCTGCTCGGCCGGAATGACAGTTTCAGGCTGTGGGGCTGCTGCAGTTTCTGCAGTTTCTGCAGTTTCTGTTTCGGCAGCTGTCTCCTGTGAAACGGCGTTTACGGCGTCTGCAGAAGGGATGATGATTATCGAATTCTTGATAAGTCCTGTCTCCTTCAGCGTAGGGTTGAACTTATTGATGTCATCGACGCTTACGTTGTATGCCTTGCTTATGGAGAAAAGTGTCTGCCTCTCAAGAACGATATGAGAGTAGCAGACCTTACCGTTTATTCGTACCTTTTCCTTGGATATGCTTACAGGTGTATTCTCATATTTCTGTGCAGTGGCGAAGGTTGTGCCTCCGAGCAGCAAGGACAATGCAATTGCCAGCCTTGCGAATCTTATGGTCATGTTATCCATATCCTTGTATATTATAACTGCCTGATGAACTCTGTCAGTTTATCGGCAAACGTTTTCCATGATAGTCTGTCTTTTTCAAGACGTATGTTGCTTATGCAGTTCTCTTTGATCTTCGGATTGCTGAAGAATCTCAGAATTTCCTTGCATATTGCCTCGGGAGTGCCTTCCTGCGAAAGCAGACCTGTACCTCTGTCTCCTATGGTCTCCTTGAGGCCTCCGACGTCAGTGACGATCATCGGGATTTCGAAATGGTAGGCAACTGAACTTATGCCGCTCTGGGTTGCGCTTCTGTATGGCAGTACGGCAATATCCGCTGCCGAAAAATAATCTGTCACTTCAGAATCCTTTATGTATTTGAGTGACATGCAGATCCTGTCATTCTGCGGGATAGTGTCTATGATCTTCTGATACTTGTCAAAGCTTCCATATGGTTCCCCGGCTATTATCAGCTGATAGTCATCTTCAGGAAGCAGCTTGAAGGCTTCAAGAAGGATGTCGAGACCCTTGTACTCGCGTATGAGGCCGAAGAAAAGTATGTTCTTCTTTCCATGTCGGATTCCAAGACGGCGCTCTGCTTCCAGGCGGTCGAGTTTTGCACCGAAGTGCGAGTAGAGGGGATGCTGTATTACTGTGAACCTTGAGTCCGGCTTCAGCCTCAGCAGGTCCTTGGATACGGCCTCGCATAGCGTCACGCTGCCGTCGCTTCCGCCGAGGAAGTACTTCGTAAGCGGGGTGTCGAAGAAGCGAGGTTCATGAGGAACGACATTGTCCAATATGGATATGACTTTGCAATGTTTCCTCATCCTGCGGGTGATATATCCCAGCGAAGGGCCGAAATATGACATCCAGTATCTCACGATCAGCACATCCGGATTCCAGTCCCTGATGGCCTTGTATGTGCTGACGTATGTAAAAGGATTGGCCGTATCCAGCAGAGATGTGCTCTCCACCGGTACGGCCTCATCGTCTTCTGTCACCATCTGTGTCTTTCCCGGAAAGAGGAACTCAGGATATTGTCTCTTGAAATTGAATGCACGGACAACATGTTCCTTGCTCAGTTCACCAAAGAGACATGCGTTAAACTGAGATATTCCGCCTCGGTAGGGGTAGAAACAGGACAGTATAGCTATCTTCAATGATTATTCGCTCTTTTCGTTCTTTGTCTTGATGTACTCCTCGTTGAGTCCTGCAAGAACATCATCAGTGATGTCGAGAGCCTTGTCAGCTGTAACTACAGGGGCACCTGCAGAGTTTGTGAGGATCATTGCATACTGCTTCTCTTCGTTGTACTTTACAAGATAAGTCTGGATTGCATCTCCGAGCTGGTTCATCATTACCATCTGCTCCTCCTGAATCTCCTGCTGCTTCTGAGCTGCGTAGTTATTGAACTCTGCTTCCTGCTGCTGGAGCTTCTGTCCCTGATTCTCGGCAACAGAACGTGTCATGAGACCCTTGTCGATCTTCTCCTGGAAAGCCTTTACATCCTTTTCAAGCTTAGAGCCCTTTCTGTTGATCTCTGCCTGGATGTTCTGTACCTTTGTCTCTACTACTGACCTGAGGTCATTGGCCATGTCGTACTCGTTGAGGATTCTGTCAAGGTCGATGTAAACGATGGCACCCTGGCATGCTGCAGCCTCTGACTGAGTGCCTTCTGCTGCAGGAGCGTCCTGCTGTCCTTTTCCTGTAAGGGAAATGATTCCGAATACTGTTGCGAGAATCAGTGCGATTACACTGAGGATAAGTGATGTGTTTTTCATTTTTATTGATTTTGTTGTTTTTAGTTTCGTTTATCCATGCGGTTTGCCGCAAGACGCAAAGATAGTTAAAATATCTTTACCTTTGAAAGATATTCCTGTATAGTTTTTTCCAGTCCCATATATAGTGCGTCGCAGATGACCGCATGTCCGATGGAAACTTCATCTGTCC
>JAEIGA010005949.1_pt1 | contig 18562 bp, 25 predicted proteins | sample 9270691 | NCBI WGS metagenome assembly JAEIGA01 (sample SAMN17057246, study PRJNA624740) | gut metagenome | biome: biome; isolation source: fecal sample | host: Bos grunniens | place: China: Xizang | collected 2019
GAAACAGAAGATTTGAAAAAAGAATTTATTTCTAATTGGTTTAACAGCAAGGGCTTGTTATATGAAAGAGATTTTTACAATCTTCGTCAACAATTAAATGATTATGGCAAAACTGTTGTAGATGACAACAAACTGCGTGACACGTTAGGAAAGATAATTGATAAACACGAAAAGGAATACAGTGCATGGATAAACAGGCAACTTGATAAACTGTATCGAAATCCACAAGTAAAAATTGGCAACAAAAAAGCACCTATTACTCTTGAAAATATCGTTGCTGCGATGCTGAAAAAGAGGGGGTCTGCTAAAGAAGAAAGTTTCGTGTTTAACAACCACAAAGCATTAGCAGCCATGTCGAAGAAGTTTCGTTCTTTAAATGAAATACGCAAGAATAAAGAACAATTAACAACGGCAGAACAAGCTGAACTTTCCGAAAAAGAGTTTGAAGAAGCAACAAAAGATTTCCGTAGTGCAGTTTATTCTTATTTCAAATGGGAAAACAGTATTGATACTTATGACGAAGCCAATCTTGCTTTGGTTGATGCAGCCAAAATGGGCGGAACAGAACAGGCCATTCGTGCCGCTTTGCGTAGACACGATTTTGAAAACGTGCCGGACGAAGCAATTAAAATAGCAAAAAGTGCATTGGATGCGGCAAAAGAAGTAAAAACAAAATACTTTGAAGCAAAACCAATGCGACCTGTAATGTTTAACGAATTTGCTGCCGCCGTAGTGCCAAAGGGAACAAGCAAAGAAGCAGTTGACTTTTTAAAGAGCCAGGGCGTTGCAGTAACAAAATATGATCCGGATGTTACCGGCGACAGAGAAACAAAGACACAAAAGGCTGCAGAAAAAGCAAAGGTTTATTTTCAGCGTCAGCAGGCAATGAACGATACCATACAAGGCGCAACGGAGTTCAGAGACAACGGACAGCGTGTTGTTACTGTGTTTGACAGCGGTAACGAATCAACCATTGCCCACGAATTAGGACACGTCTTTGTGGCTGACTTGAAAGAATTGGCAGAGATGCCTAACGCACCGGAACAGATTAAAAAGGATTGGCAAACCATCAAAGAGTGGTTAGGTTATAAAGACAGCCAAACCAAATTCACAACGGCGCAGCAGGAGAAGTTTGCAAGGGGATTTGAAGCATACCTGCGGACGGGTGAAGCACCGTCAACGGGGTTGCGTAAGGTATTCCAAAACTTTAAGAATTGGCTGTGCAAGATTTACAAGGATTTCTTATCATTGGGCGGTAAGCCTTCCAAAGACGTGCAGGCCGTCATGGGCAGGATGCTGGCAACGGCAGACGAAGTGGAGCAGGCATTCAAGCTGCGTGAGGCAGAAAGTTTTGAAAAGGCAGGCGGGTTTGACTATCTTGCCAAGGACAGCCTGGAAATGTACAAGCGGTGGCAGAAAGATGCACAAGAGTACGCAAAGGAAAAAGTGCTGAAAGAAGCCATGAAGAATCTGACGGAACAACGTGCGAAAGAATTGGAAGCCGTCCGTGAAAAGATGACAGAAGATATCCGCACACAGTTACTTTCCACGCCGGTGTACAGAGCAGAGATGATTCTGTCGGCGAATCCCAAGCTGGCGAATGATTGGCCTGCTGAACAGTTTGGCATGACGTATGAGGAGTACACGGAAGCAATCAAGACACAAGGTACGCTTGACGAAGCCACAAAGAAAGCGGTAGACGTTGCCATGCAGGAAGTGGAAGAAGGCCTGCCGCTGGAAGAAATCAAGCGTGACGCAGAGAATGCTGTCAACACAAGCGAATACCGTGGAATGTACCTTGCCTTTGAGCATGACTTTATCCAACAGAAACTACGCCGTGACGAAACATTAAGCCGTCAGATTGAGCAGACATTGGCTGACATTGAACGGGAAGCGTCCGGAATCGGTGAGGAAGTTGCTGAGGATTCCGCTGAAGTGAAACGCCTTAAACAGCGTATCAAAGAGTTGAAATACCGTGCAAGGTGGACGGAAGCGGAACTGAAAACGCTTAACCGGCTGGAACGTGCCAGCAACAAAGAAGAACGCATGGCGGCGATCAAGGCGGTAAAAGAGATGTTACGCAATGCACGGAAGAACGTAAAGGTTTATCGTGACAATGCGGTAACAAACTACAAGTACATCAAAGAATACGCCAAGGAAAACATGGCGGAAATGAGCGTGGACGATGCTACCAACATGGCAAAATGGACGGCACTTGAAAAGAGAGCCGGACGTGAAAGCGTGGAAGCATTGAAACGTGCGCTGGATTCTGAACTCCGTGATACCAAAGTCAATGACGAAAAGGTTACGGACGCATGGAAGGAAGCGAATGACGCTAAATTCCGTCAGCGTGTGTTTGCAGAGTATGCTGCGCTGGCTACCAAGAACAAAGCCAAAGTACAGAGGAAAAACGCAAGGCTGCAGGCACGGCAGAAAACCATTGAACGCAACAACAACATTCCTGCAAACGAGCGTTATATGTATGTGCATGGGTTGTATGTCCTTGGGTTGTCAAAGACGGACGCACAGATGCCACAAGGCGAACCGAGCATCCTTGGGATGTTCCAGGAGTACAGTGATAACCTGCAGGCGTTCTTTGTGGACGAGGACGGAAAAGTAAATCTGCCGGATTATATCTTGGCTGCGTTCAGCGGTAACACGGTCTACAATGACGGATACACCAATCTGACAATGGAACAGTACGATGACTTTGTGGACGTGCTGACGGCTATTTACAAGGCTGGCATAGACGCAAACAAAGTTAAATCCATGAAAGACGCAAACGGAAACACTGTGCTGATATCTGACGTGTGTGAATCTGTTATCGCAGAGATGAACGCAAGGGTGCCCGCAATCGTCAAGGATGACGTTACCAATGCGGGAAGCATGACGTTCAAGGAAACTATTCAGGACAAGGCAAGGCGGGCAAGGGTAAGCCTTACCAAACCGGAAACCATACTTGAGTGGATGGGTCCGACAGCGCACAGATACATTTATGAAACAGTGAACCAAAGCTGGAACAAAGAACAAGTTATGCTTGAGCAGGTTGCCTTGGCGGTAAAGGCTATATGAGAGCCGTACACCAACACAGAGAAATCTGAAATGCGTAGCAAACGTCAATTCCGTTTCGGTACGTCAATACTGACAAGGGAAGAAATGATTTGCGTGGCATTTAACTGGGGTACGGAACTAAACCGCAGACGTATCATGGATGGTTTCAACGTAGACGAATCCACGGTGCGTGAGTTACTGTCCAACATGACGCAGAAGGATTGGCAGATGGTAACGTCCGTATGGGATCTGGTCAACAGCTATTGGCCGGAAACAGTGAAAGTGGAAGAATCAATGGTTGGGGTAGCACCGGAAAAACAATCGGCTATGCCTTTTGAAATCATGGGCAAGGACGGAAACGTCTACAAACTGAACGGCGGGTATTATCCAATCATCTATGATCCGAACAAATCCCTTGCAGCTGCAAACCAGGCGCAGGAAGATGTGGCGAAACAGATGGCGGGCGGTAACGCAGCCATGAACCGGAACAGAGGACATTTGAAAAAGCGTACACAACAGAAGGTTACAAGACCGGTTATGTTATCGTTCAACGTGCTGAACAAACACTTGAACAACGTGGTACACAACATTTGTTTCCGTGAATCCTTGCGTGACGTGAACCGCATAATCAAGAACCAGGCGGTAAGCAAGGCTATTGAGGACCATTTTGGAATCCCGCAGGCAAGGGCGTTCAGAAAATGGGTAGAGAATTGTTGGGCACCGGACGTTCAGAACAAGGGTGTTGCTTCAACCGCATTGGAATTTTTCCGTCACAAACAGACAGCTGCGGCGTTGGGGTATCGTGTGACAACAGCCATGCTGAACAGTTTGAACATCTTCCCCATTACACATTATCTTGGGCCTGCACGGACGATGGACGCATTGCAGAATTTTTATAATAATCCCAAAGAGAATTGGAATTTTGCGCTTGACCGTTCCGTGTTCCTGCGTGAACGTGCCGAGACAATGGACCGTGACGCAGGCGAGGTATTGCGTAAGGAGTTTATCGGCGGTTACGGAAAAGTAGCTGACACACTGATCCGTGGGGAAAGGGCAATAGAAGCCCATGCGTTTGACTTGCTTGCCGTGACAGACCTGGCGTTGGCCTGCCCATTGTGGCTGTCTGAATACCAAAGGGTGTACCAGCAGAGCAACAAAAACATTGCCGAGATGGACGAGGACGCCATAACACGTTTGGAGATGGAAGCTGTGGCTGCTGGTGACAAGGCGGTAAGAAAGATATTTGGCAGCGGCGAGATGAAAGACCTTGCGCCCGTCCAAAAGGGTGACGAATTGACAAAAGCCGTTACCATGTTCTACTCATACTTTAACGTGGTGTTCAATGCGTTGTACGGTGCTTACGCACAAGGCAGGCGGGAAGCCATGACCGAAGGTGCTACCAAAGTGTTAGGGCAATCGTTAGGGTTTAGAATCGCACCATTGGTTAGTGCGTTCTTGTATTGGACAGTGTTGACGGGTGTGTTTGAAGGCCTGCAACGTAATGCCATAGACGTGCTGTCCGGCGGTAGTGACGATCCGGAAGAGTGGCTGAAGAAAATGATCAAGGGCGTAAGTGACAACGTGTTTGGCACGATTCCCATTGTCCGTGACGGCGCAAGCTATATCATTGACAAGCTGATGGGCGAGAGATATTACGGAGCGAAACCGCTTCCGGCATATCAGTTGCTTGACACAGCCATGAGATTATGGAATACCGTTGAAAGCAAGAAAAAAACCAAGATTGACGTATTCCGTGAAGGTATGCGGATAACCAACGGATTCACGGGTATTGGCAATACGCTGACGGACGCAATGGCTACCACGGCATATTGGGTTGACACAGACTTTGACAAACCGCTCCTGGAATATCTGTCGGCTGTGATATTCGACAAACGCATTGACAAGAAAAAGAAGAAAAAATAATTACGATAATAGCCAATGGCTAAAACATGATATGATGTAGTAAGTAAAAAGGCACTCCGTGATTGGGGTGCCTTTACTTTTTGAGAAAGAGGTGAAATCATGCCAATAACTGATTATGACGGACAGTTACAGACGATAGCACGGAATCTTGGCGAAGAACCGTCACTGACCAATACGGACGGGTTACTTGAAGCAATAGCCAAGGGTACGGAAAATGTAATAAAGAAGGACGATTTACTTGACCTTGTTCCCACGGGGTGTGTGCAGGCATTCGCAGGTGCTACTACACCGGACGGATGGTTACTCTGTGATGGTAGTGCTGTTAGCAGAACAGATTACGCTGACTTGTATGCTGTCATTGGTACTACCTATGGTGCAGGTGATGGTTCGACCACTTTCAACCTGCCGAATTTGGTTGACAAATTTGTGGAAGGTTCTGCAACCGCAGGAACTGAAAAAACCGCAGGATTGCCGAACATTAAAGGTGGATACGAACTTCGTCCGTGGGGCAGTGGCAGTGCGATTCTTAATCCAACAGGAGCGGTCATTAGTGACGGACTTGTAGGATTAAGTGCAAACCAAATAGCAACAACATCCACAGGCATGGCATCGCAAAAGATAAGATTTGACGCATCAAATTCAAATGCAATCTATGGAAACAGTGCAACAGTACAACCACCTGCACTGACCATGAGGTATATTATAAAATACTAATATCATGAAAGAGATAGCCAAAGAGATATTATCCAAAGTGGAGTTAAACAAAACACTACACACAATTGCAGACAAGGGAGTAGAGAAGTTGGTGGCGAGTGCTGTCGGTGCTACGCTGTGGGATTTAGCTACCATCTACGTTTTGCTTATCCTGCTCATCGTGGTGGACATATTTACCCATTGCGTCTACGAAGCATCGAAACTGTACAAAAATATGTACGATAAGAAAATTGTGGCGAAGTGTGGCGGGTTGCTGACGTATATTAAATATCTCAACCAAGCACACAAGTTCCACGGATATATCGATTCCTATCTGCTCCGTGATGGGTTTTGGAATAAAGTGATATGCTATTTCCTGCTGATAGTTGTGGGGTTCGTGGCAGACCAGATATTACGTTTAAGTCATATCCCGCAATTCACCTGCATGGTGTTCTGCGGAATCCTTGCCTGCACAGAGGTGTTGTCGATATGCGAGAATCTCAATAACGCAGGCATTGCCATTGCGGGCGAGATCAAAGCACTAATCGGCAAGCGTAAAGACACAATTAAGTGAGGTGATGGTGTTGTTCAATGTAATCAATAACAACATTTCGATTATCCGTGGAGACAGTGCCACGGTAAAGTTATCGGTGACGGATGCGAACGGTGACCCATACACCATTTTAGGCACCGACACGGTGACGATGATGGTGCGTCAGACACCGACAAGCGAAGTGGTTATTTCAAAGACTTTTTCCGATGCACAGATCAGCATTGCACCGTCAGACACAGAGGACTTACCCTACGGGAACTATGTGTATGATGTCCAGCTTGTCCACAACAACGGATGGACGGATACCATCATTCCCGTGCATGGGTTTACGATTCTTCCGGAAGTGACCTACGATGACTGATATGCTGAAGGGTAGATTATCCGCATTATCACAGAATCTGAACGGTGAGTTGTCCTCTGCAACGGGTTTCCTGCATGGGAAACTTACGCCGCCAGGTATCGTGGTGTTGCAGAACAAGAGTGCTGTTCCGTCAGCTACGCAACAAATCATAACGGCAGATGCCGGGTATGACGGTTTGGCAGAAGTCACGGTTTCGCCCATTCCAAACAATTACGGATTGATAACATGGAATGGCACAACATTAACTGTTTCATAGGGGGAATAATTAAATGGCACAAAATGTAAAAATCAACGGAGTAACGTATAGTGATGTTCCGTCTGTCAGCATTCCGCTGGACGCAGGTGGCGGGAACGCTGTGTTCTATGACACATCAACGGCAACGGCAACAGCGGCAGATATCGTTGTCGGCAAGGTGGCGTTTAACGCAAACGGTTCTGTTACGGGCAACTACACGTCTGTTTCCGTAAGTCAGAATCCCGCAACGAAAGTATTAACTGTATCGTGAGGTTATCATGGCACAGAATATTGAGATAGCAAACGCACAGTATAATGATGTGCCTTCCATAGAAGTTCCAAAGCAAGGTGGCGGAACGGCATCTTTTGTTGACACTACGGATGCTGATGCGATTGCTGGTGACATTCTGCAAGGCAAAACGGCATATGTGAATGGCGTTAAGCTGACGGGAACTGGAAGTGGTGGTGGATACAACTACGGTTTCACACTTGTGGATACAGTTCAATTATCTGTATACGCAACAAAAAAATTTGTAAACCAAAGCCAAACTGTCGGCAATACAATTTCCATTTCAAATTCAGTCAACAATTGGTTTATTGTCAAAGGACAGATACAGAAAAACAAAATATATTTGTGCTTGACACATCACACAAGCACTGATTTAAGTTTTGTTGTTACGGATTCGAGTGACAAAGTTGTGTATCATTCTTATGGGCAGGGAGTCACTTATTCTATAACCAATCTTATCAATAAAGTGTATATTTTGGACACATCGTCAATCACGCAGGAAGAAATATACTTGTATTACACAATGGGAAACAAAACTCAAAATTATTTTAATCTGAATACTGTGGATTTTGCTTGGTCTGATACTGTCGGGGGTTTACCCGTTTTTACAGTTGAGATTGACCCCGATTATAACTGTTTTGCGAAAAAGACATTGATTTATTAGATGTAAATAAATGTGGAACGCATCAAAGGAATCAAGTGAGGATTTGTCATGAGTTGGTTAAAAGAAGTGCAGGTAAACAAGACCGAACAAAAGATATACTTGATGGATTTGGAATACCATGTGTTCGCAGAGTTACCATGCTCCACGGAATTTTATCCGGGGTACAATGATAAAGGGGAGCCGAGAGACAATCCTGCGGACGGAGTGTATAAGGACACCTGCTGGGTTGACATTGACTATCCTGATGGAGATGACCTCTGCATGGCCTTCGGCTATAGTTACCTCAATATCGATAGCAGAGGAAGAGCGTTGCATGGGGGCGGGTCGATACTTGGCGAAGAAGATGCGCTGGCCCCGTTCCAAAGCAGGCTGGTCCCCACGGAAGGGTGCATAAGAATGTTTAACGCGGACATCTGGTGGTTGTGCCAGCACTGGCGCAGGTCCGTGCAGGCTGGCATATCTCCCATTGTCCATGTGGTAAGTTAAGGGGGCAACATGAATGATTTTTCAGAACTTGACGTTACGGGAAAAGAAATGGCTGTTCTTGTTCTTGTTGTGTTTGTTTTTATGGTGGTTGTTTTCTCCGCAGGCTACTGTGCAGGCCGCTGGAACGTACACGATAACGGAGCAGGAACTCAACCAATTGGACAGCAACTTAACGAAGCTGGAACAAATATCTCAAACGCAACAGCAGGAATTGGGCAGGCTGAAAACCACGCTGGAAACGTCCAAGCAGGAATTGACAATGCTCAAGAATCAACTGAATATCTCCAAGGAACAGTTAGCACAAGCACAGAACTCATTAGACAAAGCCAATCAATTATTGAAGCAATACGCAGACGAGGAAAAGCGGACAAGATTACGCATTAAGGCACAGCGTAACTTTTGGATATGTACAACAATAACAGCCATCATCGTGGCTGTGACCCATAATTAATCTCCTTTTGTCACTCCTTGGCACGGGAGTGAACTCCTTTCCATCGCCCCTGGGAAACCGGGGGCATTTTTTTATGCCGTCAAAAATTCGTCAAAAATCCATTGGAAGTTTTTGTAACTCATTGGAATTTCACAAAATAAAGAATGCCGTATTCATGCGGTGTTTGTGAACAATAGTCATCAATAGTATGTTTCCAATAATTTATAGCACAAAATTGATATATGCCTTCTTAAACCGCATGGTTGGTGGATTCTTGTCAAATCGTCAAAAGAATTCGTCAAAAATTCTCCGCAAAAATTTTTTCAATGTCATCCGCTGCAGCTGCCCGCATATCATCGTTGTAGTGAATGTAGGTGTTGATTACTGTTTTTACATTGTCACCAAGTAACGCTGCCACGGTCCTGATATCCATTCCTTTGGCTAACAGATGTGTTGCGTAAGTGTGGCGCAGGCAATGGGGGGAAAGCCTGCTGTCAACTGTTTTGATGGCACGTTTCATGCCGTAGTATGTGCCGTAGGGTTTGGGGAATAGCCTGCGCTGAATATCCAACGGTTTGGTCCTGCGGTATTCGTTCAGCATATTAACCAATGCTATGGGTATGGGTATGGTGCGGAAGCTGTTCTTTGTTTTGGGTGCGGTGTAAATAAAGTGCTGGGTATCCAATTGCTTGCTGATCGTGACGGCCTGCCGGTCAACGTCCTGCCATGTCAAACCTAACAATTCACCACGCCTTACTCCGGTGTAATAACATATCGCAATGGCAAGTTTAATATCATCACTTGTGGTTGCCATGAGTTTCTTGAACTGTTCTTCCGTGATGGTTAACCGTTCCGTTTGGTTCCGTCCTTTTGGAATTTCAATGTCCGGGATAAAGTTTGTTTGGATGATGCCGTAAGGGTGGACCGCTGCACGGAACAGAATCAATAACTTGGACAGATATTGCTTTTGGGTTTGTGGCTTCATATTCCAGCCGCTGACGGCGGTTTGTACGTCAAGGTATGTAATCATATGCATAGGCTTATTTGAAACGCTCTGAAGCGAATTTACGGCGTTTATATAGTTTCGCTTTGTTCCAAGTGCGATTGTCTTTTTTAATTTAAGGTATGCTTCACAGAATTGAGATAGGGTGATACCAGCCATGTCATTGTTTATAGGGCGTGGCTGTTTTTTTATGCTCTTTATTAATTCTTCTTCATATTCCTTTGCTTCTCTCTTTGTGGCAAATCCTTGCTTTGACTTTTGTTTCCAGGTGTTGCCGGTTTTGTATGATATGATAATCTGCCAAGTGGAATTTCTCTTTCTGTACGTTGTGGTTGTTTTCATGACAGTCACCTCACGATGCGGATATAACATTTTTTTCTGTGTATTGCGGAAGTCCTGCCAAGTCATGAACATACCCAAGCACTTTTGCCTGCCCGTCCTCGTTCAGCCTGCGGAAGTACGCAAGCAACTCTTTTTCGCTGTCTTTGGGTTCGTCCTCAATGCCAAGCAGATATGCCGGAGAGACATTGAGTGCTTGGGCAAATTTAAAAATCAATGAACGCCCGGGGTTGACTACCAAACCGTTCTCATACTTGTGTATGGCAGACTTTTTCAAACCAACACGTTTCCCAAGTTCCTCTTGGGTGTATCCTCTTTTCAGCCGTTCTTGTTTCAAGATATCTTTAAATTCCATAATATCCTCTCCTGCCTTGTATCTTTTGGGTGATTAAATTATATCATAAAATTTTCAAAATTCAAGAAAAAATGTCTTGACAAGATACGGAATATCATTTACAATGAAAGTGTCTTGAAAGTGGAATTTGAAAGTGAGGTGAAATCGTGGACGAAAAACTTTTAAGGTCTGCAATGATTAAACACGGAGATACCCAAAGTATGCTGGCAGAAGCAATGGGCATCAGCTTATCAAGGCTTAATGCCAAGATAAACAACAACGGTGCCGAGTTCAAACAGACGGAAATCATGTTCATCAAACAGCGGTACAAACTTACCGCCAAGGAAGTGAATGAAATTTTTTTTAATCCCAAAGTATCTTGAGAGTGGAAAGGGGGCGAAACATGGAAGGGTTTGATGCGGTATATACCACGGAAGAAATAGCGCAAATCTTCAAATGCTCTCCCAATGCGGTACGGAGCATGGAAGATAGGGGAGAGTTGCACCGGCTTCCGGGTGTGCCTGGAGTGAAGTTCTCCGGCGTGGAAGTTGCACAGAAACTGGGCAAAGACTACAAGTCACAACGGCTTGAAATCGAAAACAAACAGTTACGCAGAGAGGTAGCCAATCTGCGGGAGAGACTTACACGGATCATGACGGTGGCACAAGGGGGCGGGATTCAATGAAGAACGTAACGATTAACAAAGAGGAAATGCTGACGGCGTTGGAACTTGCGCTGGCATTCATCGTTCCCTTATGGGGCGGGTTGTACTTGGTAGCGAGGTTATGGGGATGAGATTCACAAGGGATGAGTTGTTTGCAATGGTGGCTGCCGCCGCCATGATTTATATCGCAACAGAGGTGGTGATATGGGCAATCACCGGGGCCTACATAGGAAAATAAAAAGGCCCGCCGTAATGTCAGAAACCGGCAGGCCTTGTAAACTCTGAAGCCATTCAATAAGTTTACATCTGTATTATAGCAGATGAGAAAGGAAATTGCAATGAGATTTAATGGGTACAGATATGACGTGACCGTCTACGCTTACTACAAAGTGGCAATCGCCAAGACGGAAAACGAGGACGAGATTTATGAGAACGCTTTCACAGCCACTAAAGATATCTTCAAAGGATGGAGCGAAGTCAAGACGATTGACAACGATGTCCAGGAAGTGGACCAGAGCAACAAATATTTCACCATTGTGGACTTTAGCTGGGAACTGAAAGTGACCGTTTCGGCGCATGACATTGACGATGCGTTTGGTGAAGCGGAAGGGTTTGTCGAAGATGCAAGCCTGCCGAACGGAGTTGTTTTTTGGGAAGCCGAAGCCATTGACGGCGAACGTGACACGGAAGAATGCTGGATAGACTAAAGGGGGATTAATCATGGAAGAAAACATGGGCGTAACAAAATTAGAACCGTTGGAAAAAACAGTGGTAACTTTCAACAATTTCACAGAAGTAAACGGAATCAAAATGACGGTGCCTTGCAACAATCTGTTGGATGCGCTGGCAAAGATGCAAGGGGCATTGGACAATGCCAAAAAGGAAAGCGACAATCCGTATTTCAAAAGCAAGTACGCTGACCTTGCAACGTGCTTACAGACGGCAAAGAAACCTATGGCAGACAACGGTCTGTCCATCAGCCAGCACTGTACGTTTGACGGACAGTTCGTACAGTGCGTAACCATTCTTGGGCATTCGTCCGGACAGATGATGATCAGCACATTAATGATTCCGGTAGCCAAGAAGGACGCACAAGGTATCGGCAGTAGCATTACTTATGCACGGCGGTATGCCTTGTCCTCTATCATCGGTTTAACGCAGAAGGATGATGACGGGGAAGGGTCCGTAGGCCGGACAGAAGAGGATGCCAAAACCAAATGGGAAAAGACGGCAAAGAAATCCCAAGAGATTCTCCGGAACGCAGAGAAACTTGACGAGCAGGAAAGCTGGCGAATGACCAACGAAGGTGTGCAGGTGAAATGGAAGAACGGAACTTGGGTTTCGCTGGATGAGATGGAACTCCGTTACCTGGAAGTCATGCTGAACATGGAAAAGTTTGAAGGCATCAAAAGGATTGTGCAGGAACGCATCACGGAGATTAAAGGCGAATGAGGTCCATAATCACTGACGATGAGGAACGGTGCTATCTGTGTGGTAGCACCGTGGGTTTGGAAACACATCATTGCCTTCACGGAACAGCCGGACGCAAGCTGGCTGACCGTTGGGGGTTGACAGTAAAGTTGTGTTCACGATGCCACCGGGACGGGACCGTTGGGGTACACGGACGCAACAGCAAAGCAGACCGCCAGCTAAAGAGGTTGGCGCAGACAAAGTTTGAGGAGAAATATTCTCACGAAAAATGGATGGCCGTTATCGGCAGAAATTATTTAGGGGGCAAAGAAAATGGCAACGAAGAAAGAAGTAGCAAAAAGCATTGAAATCGCAAGTGTTGAGTTAGTAAGCGTGAACATCACCATCAAAGGAACTACACCGCTTATCGTCCACGCCTGGAGCGAAAAGGCAAAAAGGGAAATGCTGGACAAACAGATGGGCGTTGCAAAGAAACGCAAACACGAAATCAAAGTACCGACAAACGATTTTATTAACTCTCTGAATTGGCTTACGCCTAAACCGGAAGATGGCAAGGACGATGCAGAAGCGCAGGTTAACTTTGACGAAGCAATCAAGAACGGCGCAAGGTTTGGATTCCATATCGGCGGCATCAAACAGAGTTTCATCAAGGGTGCTTCTCGTTCCGGCATGGACGTAAAGATGACCGAGTTGAGGGGTTCGTTCTTCTTGAAGGGCGCAGGCGAATACTCTAACGATGACTATGCAGAAATCGTTACGCCTAACCCGCCCAAGATGCGTGAGGACATGGTTATGGTCGGTGGCATGAGCCGTGCTGCGGACTTGCGGTACAGAGGACAGTTTGACGAGTGGGAAATTCCTTTGGTTATGGTGTTCAACAAGAACGGCAAATACACCGTGGAACAGTTGCTGGCTACGATTAACGCTGGCGGTTTCAGTACCGGCATTGGCGAATGGCGTCCGGAAAAGGACGGACAGTACGGAATGTACGTTCTTAAAAAACAGTAACTTTCGGCAGGCAAGGCGAGTTGCGGCAGGTCCCGGCGAGGTTAGGCGAGGTACGGCAGGCATGGTGCGGTGCGTTTTGGCGAGGTCGGGTGTTGTACGGTAGGGTGTGTTTTGGCAAGGCGAGTTTGGGTTAGGTAAGGCAGGCATGGCAAGACTTGGTTAGTTGCGTTTAGTTAAGTTGTGGCAAGCTGGGGTAAGGCAGGCATGGTAGTGTTGGGTGACGTGAGTTTGGTCCGGGTACGTTTTGTTAAGGTTTGGTCAGTTGGGGCAGGCTGGGTATGTCTTTGTTAGGTTCGGTGCGTTGTGGTTGTGCATGGCAAGTTTCGGTTCGCTATGGCAGGCACGGAACAAATATAAAGGGGGTATTAAATTGAAATTTACAAGAAGAACAAGTTACAGAATAAAAACAGATCCACAGATAGTTGGTGAGTATTGCTACGAATTGGAACAAAAGACGGGGAGAAAACTAACTCCCAAAAAATTGGTAGAAGCTGCAAGGGATGTTAATTCTCCTCTGCACAACGAGTTTGAATGGAACGATACAAAGGCCGCACAGAAGTACAGAGAACAGCAGGCCAGATATATCATATCCAGCATTGAGTTGGTAATCGAAACCGTTGAAACGGAACCTGTGCTTTTGGATTTGCAGATTACGGAATCAGAGCCATACGGAGTTAAATTCTATCATTCTTTAGACAGTTCCAAACAAGGATACGAAAACATATTATCAATCAGTAACGATGCAGAAAAGCGCAAACGGTTGTTGGAAAACTGTTTGAAAGACATAGCCATCTTTAGGGAAAAATACAACACATTGCGTACCACGTTACCGAAACTTTTCACACAGATTGACGATACGTTAGAAGAAACGGGAAGTTGATTATGAATTTCATTTTTAATATCACAGCCGTTAAGCCACTTATTAGCCTTGATACGAGCGTTTTACAAGTGGACATAGGGAAAGTATCGCAGACGTTCCTAAAAACGCTTGTAGAGGGAATTAAGCCTGGAAAGTATGAGTTGAAAAAAGTAGGCAAAAAGAGGTCCGTATCAGCAAACAATTATGCGTGGTATCTCTGCACTGAAATAGCGAACAAACTGCGGTCAACAAAGGTAGAGATATACCGCAAGGCCGTGGGTGAGGTTGGGAGATACACGGAGATGTATTTCCCAAATCCCAAGGCAATGGAATCGTTTGAGGAGATATGGAAACGGAACGGAATCGGCTGGTTCTTGGTGCCTGTCAGCAAATATGTTGCCCATGCGTACCACGGATCAAGCGTTTATTACACGGACGAAATGAGCCGTCTGATTGATTGGCTGGTGGACGAGGCCCAGGGATTGGGCATACCAACAATGAGCGACAAGGAATTATTGGTAATGATAGGCAGGTGGGACCGTGACAGAAAACGGATGGGTTAAAATCCACAGAAACATTCTCAAAAATCCCTGGATGCATAATGCAGATGTGTTGGGGATATGGTTGTACATTCTTTTGAACGTAGCCTATCAAAACGAGGACGTGGTTTTTGAAGGGAAAAGGATTACTCTTCAGCCGGGGCAAGGTCTGTTCAAGATGCGCCAAGTGGCTAAAATACTTGGTGTTTCACATTCGAAACTCAACCGGACCATTACCTTGTTCAAAAGTGAGACACAAATCGAAACGCAAACAAGTCCACGGAACACGCTTATTACTGTGGTCAATTGGAACAAATACCAACTCCGTGAAACACAAAATGAAACACAAGCGGAACACAAGCGGAACACAAGCGGAACACAAGCGGAACACCTTCCTATTAAAGAAAGAATAGAAGAAGTAAAGAATAAAAGAAATATTAACAATACTAACGTATTGTTTGTCGATCCTGCGGATGACGAACACCAAAAAAATGGTGATTACCAATCCATTATGGATGAATGGAATTCCCTTCCGGTCAAAAGCATTGTGGCAATCAGAGGTAAACGCCTTGCCATGTTACGGGCGAGGATAAAAGACTACGGTTACGATGACGTGCTGAACGCAATAAAAATGATAAGGCATTCACCATTCTTATTGGGGCAAAACAAACAAGGCTGGCAGATCTATTTCGATTGGTTTATAAAGCCGAACAATTTTCTGAAAGTCCTTGAAGGGAACTACGATGACAGACAACGGACGGCACCAACGGGAAAGAACGATATGCAGGCGGGATTCAATGAAGCTATGAGGATTTTAAACCTGGAGGTAAATGATGGTTGAGCAGAAACACGTTGAGGAGATCACAAAGATGTTTGCTGCCTTTGGGCAAAGCGGTGACGGAAAACGGATTGCAACGTATTGTCAGTACCTTGCTGATATGCCAATCGAAGTATTGCAGAAGGTCTGCGTAAAGTCTGTGCTGGAAAGCAAATACCTGCCCAGCATAGCAGAACTTGTGGAAGCTGCACAGAACATTGTCAACGAAGCAAACGGAACGCCGGACCTGCCTTTTGCGGAAGCATGGAAAGAGATTACCAAAGAGTTGCACGATACGTTCGTGTATGGAAAACCGCATTTCAGCCGGAAAGAAATAGAGGACACGGTGAACGCATTCGGCTGGCAGGAGTTGTGCGAGATGAGGACGAGTGATATCCCCATCATCCGGGCGCAGCTTAACAAGATGTATGACGGGATTTGTGCAAGGAACAAGGAACGGCATACCAACGAGTATGTTTTAGGCACGGCATATCTGATTGATTCCGGCAACGGAGTGAGGTTGGAGTTGAAATGAAAGAGGAAATCGATGTTGAGGTAAGTTATCTTACCGAGATGCAGCCGCCGGAGAACAGCCTGGAATTCAAATCCTATGACATATACCGCAAGCTGTCTCCCAAACAGAAAAAGCAGATGCAGGAAAAGATAGAGCAGGACACGGTCAAGTTTGCATCAGCCTTGGACGAGGAGATGCTACCGACAATGCCGAGGACGAGATACGCAAGCATCAGTTCAAAGCGCAGGTTTTTGGGAATCGTAGCGGAACGGCAGGCGAGGTTGCAGGCACAGATAGATTGGCTTGCCGGTGAGCAGGAGTATTACAGAAAGTTGCGGGGTGAATGATGCTGACATTAGGAAGTTTATTCGATGGCATTGGCGGGTGGTTACTTGCCGCCGTCCACAACGGGGTAAAACCGGTATGGTCATCAGAGATTGAAAAGTTTCCAATGGCTGTAACCAAGCACCATTTTCCGGACGTTGTGCAATTGGGAGATATAACCAAGCTGGACGGCGCCACATTGCCACCGGTGGACATTATCTGTGCAGGAAGTCCGTGCCAGGATTTATCAGTAGCAGGAAAGAGAGAGGGCCTAAAGGGTGAAAGAAGCGGATTATTTATCAATGCAATTAACATTGTTCGACGAATGCGAATGTCTACGGGGGGGAGACAACCAAGATTCTTTGTATGGGAAAACGTCCCCGGAGCATTCTCCTCAAATAAGGGATTGGATTTTAGAGCCGTGCTTGAAGAAATCGGATCGTGCGAAGTTCCAATGCCTGCAAATGACAAGTGGGCAGAAAACGGAGTGGCACAATTACCTGGATGTGAAATCGCATGGCGGGTACTCGATGCTCAATGGTGGGTACCTCAAAGGCGTAAAAGAATCTTTCTTGTCGCAGATTTTGGTCCCGGCAAGCCTTGTGCAAAGGAAATATTATTTGTCGAACCGAGCGTGTGCGGGAATTTTGAGAAGAGCGAGTCAGAGAGGAAAGAAGTTGCCGGATGCGTTGAGGATGGCGTTGGAACACCAATCGTCCTGCGGATGCGGGGGGGGTGTGACGGCGGTGGAAAAGGCGCACTCTTGTCAGAAAACAGAAGTCTGACGCTTGCTGCCAACACGAATGACCAAGTAGTGTTCAGCTTTGATTCTCTGTCTAGCAACAGCATGAAGTCATCAAACCCAAACAGCGGATGCAGGCAGGTGGAAGTAGCAAAGACGTTGGACACGTCTACGCAGGACCCAAGCAAGAACCAAGGTGGCGTTGCGGTGTGTTTTCCTTTGGAAGGCAACGGCATAAGGGAATCACACAGAAGCCCAGGATACAGTGAATCAAACAGTATGTTTACACTTAACACAGTAGAACGTCATGCGGTGGCGTACTGTATAGCAGGAAACATGGTAGACAGAGAAACACACCAACACGGAATTGGCGTATCAGAAAATGTATCAAGCACACTAACGTCTGCGGACCGTCATGCCGTGGCCTATGAACAAAAACAAGAGATTATAACCTATGACATCAAGCAGACGGTGAAAGTAAGAAAGCATAAAATTGACGTTGACGGATTAAAGGTTTTGCTAAAGGAATCTCTAACAAAAAGCGGTTTGTCAAAGAAACATATTGCCGAACAGCTTGGAGTACCGCAGACACAAGTGGACCATTATTTTAGGCAGGACGGATATTTTTCTGTTCCTGACCCGGAAGTCTGGCCGACACTTAAAAACATTCTTGGTATCGTGACGGATAAATTCGATGAGCAAATCATGGATTACATAGAAAAAGAATGTAATTTTGATTCTTCAAATCGAATTTATGATGTGGGGGGGATATCTCCTGCATTAACAAGCGTAGACACGGACAAGAAGATATTGCAGCCGATTACAGAAACAGAAACGATTTACGATATAACACAAAGGCGAGATGTGGTACGGACGTATCACGGCGTATGCCCTACTCTGAATGCGATGATGGGGATGGGTGGGAACAACGTACCCGTGAGGATGGAGAGTATCCCTAACGAACCAACTGTGTTAGAAAGCAATCAAAATCATGCGACAGTTACTGACAACGGGGTATGCCCTACCCTTTCGGCAAGCATGGGAATGGGTGGTGGATATGTTCCAATGGTAACGGAGAGTATCCCTGACGTAATGTCCACTACGGGGGGGCAGAAGTGTTGGACAACGAGCAAGGCGAGTTTCATGACAAACTTTACCGAGGACAAAGCACAGACTCTTGTGGCAACGGATTGGAAAGACGCGCCTGTACTTGTAACGGAAAACAAACAGTTGGAAGTCTCTGCGCCCATGACGGACGAGGATTCAACGGACAAGACGTAGCTAATGACAAGCTGATAATTGA
>JAEIGA010005950.1_pt1 | contig 18561 bp, 16 predicted proteins | sample 9270691 | NCBI WGS metagenome assembly JAEIGA01 (sample SAMN17057246, study PRJNA624740) | gut metagenome | biome: biome; isolation source: fecal sample | host: Bos grunniens | place: China: Xizang | collected 2019
GAATGCACTTTTGCGGTTACTAGTATATCTTTAAATAAACAAGATTTAGATGAAATTTCTATAGGAGTTTCTAAAGACGATGTAGAAGTTTTTATTGTAGATGAAAATTTAAAGGAAGTTGCAATTGGAGAAATTGGAGAAATTTTAATTTCTGGAGAAAGTGTAAGTAGAGGATATGTTGACGAAAGTTTAAATAAAAATAAATTTATTATTTTTGATAATAAAAAGGCTTATTTAACTGGAGATTTAGGATATATAAAAAATAATAAAATATATTGTGTGGGAAGAAAAGATAAACAAATAAAATATAAAGGTTATAGAATAGAACTTTTAGAAATTGAGAATGTTTTAGATAACATTGATGTAATTGAGAAAAGTATAGTTATACCATCTATAAAAAATGAAAGAGTAAGTAAAATAATTGGTTTTGTAAAATTAAAAGAAAATAAAGATTTTAATGAACTCGAAATAAGAAAAAAATTAGAAAATAAATTACCAGAATATATGATTCCAATAATTAAAATAATTCAAGAAATACCTTTAAATATAAATGGAAAAATAGATGAAAGAAAATTGTTAGAGGAGTTTTGAGATGAAAGAAAAAATATCTAAAATAATTAAAGAACTAACGGGTTTTGAAGAAATAGAAAATGTTGATTTGATTGAAAATAATATATTAGATTCTTTAGCTTTTATTGAATTAATATCAGAATTAGAAGATGAATTTGATATAGAAATTCAACCTACTCAAGTTCCTAGTGATACTTGGAGAAGTTTAGATAATATTGTAGATTTAGTGGAAAGTTTAATTGAATAATACTTTTTTTATAAATATAATATATATGATAGAAAATTAAATTTAGATATGATATGATTTAAATTAAACAAATGAATGATGAGGAAAACAAATGAAATATGAAATGATAATTTTTGATTTGGACGGAACTTTATGGGAAACTTCTGAACGTTCATATCAAAGTGCTAATTCAATATTAAAAAAATATAATAATAAAACTGAAATATCTCAAGAAACTGTAGATAAAACTATGGGATGTACTTTTGCTAAAACTGCAGAAATGTATATGCCATATTATGAAGAGAAAAAAAGAGAATTTATTTTAAAAGAAATGCTAGATTCAGTAAGCCAAACTTTATCAATAGTTGGTGGAAATGTATATCCAGATTTAGAAGAAACTTTACAAAAATTAAAAGAAAATTATGAACTTGCAATTGTTAGTAATTGTGATGCTGGATATATAGAATCTTTTTTAGAATCAGCAAAATTAGAAAAATATTTTAAAGACTTTATGGCAGCTGCTAAAATGAAAATACCGAAATCAGAAGCAATTAAGCGCGTTATAAATAGAAATAATATAACATCAGCAATTTATGTAGGAGATACTATAAATGATGCTAATGCGGCAAAAGGAGCCGGAATAGGATTTATTCATGCTAAATATGGTTTTGGAAAAGATATTGAAGCTGATTATTGTATTGATAAAATAGTAGAATTGCCTGATTTATTAGAAAAAATTGAACAAAATAAAATATAGGAGATAATATTATGGAAATAATAAATAATTTTCAATATAATTCAGTATTAATATTAACCTATTTCTTTATATCTTTAGTAGCAATAATTTTAAAATATATTACTAATGGAAAGACAAATGATTTATTGTTTTCTTCATATAGATCGTCTTTAAAAAATCCTTTGACTTATGTGAGATTTTTTACACATGCAATAGGTCATTTAGATTGGAAACATTTTTCGACAAATTTCCTTTATATATTACTTATAGGTCCGATGTTAGAAGAAAAATATGGAACAATAAATTTATTAGTAATGATGTTAATAACTGCAGGAATTATTGGAATTATTAATTATATAATTGGTAAAAAGAAAATATTAGGAGCAAGTGGTATAGTATTTATGCTTATTGTTATGAGTTCTTTTGTTAATCTGCAAGCTGGAAAAATTCCTATAACACTTGTACTTATTTTTATATTTTATATTGTTAATGAAATTCTAGATGGAATGTTTAAAGATGATAATGTATCACATTCTGGTCATATTATTGGAGCAATTTGTGGTGCAATATTTGGTTTTGTACAAATGTATGGAATAGAAAATATTATAAAATTTTAAGAATAAATTTACATATTTGAGAGGAGAGCGTTTTGGAAAAGTTAGTTGTAATAGATGGAAATAGTATTTTAAATAGAGCATTTTATGGAATTATGGGAAATAAAATGCTTCAAACAGCAGATGGAACTTATACAAATGCTGTATATGGTTTTTTAAATATTATGTTTAAAGTAATGGATGATATTAAACCAGAATATTTAGTTGTCGCTTTTGATGTAAAATCACCAACTAAAAGACATGAATTATATAAAGAATATAAAGGCACTAGAAAAGGAATGCCAGATGAGCTTGCAAGTCAAATGCCTATTATAAAAAGTGTTTTACAAGCTATGAATATAAAAGTTATTGAAAAAGCTGGATATGAAGCTGATGATGTTTTAGGAACACTTGCAAAATTTGGTGAAAAAAATGGTTTAGAAGTAACTATTCTTACAGGAGATAGAGATTCTTTTCAACTTGCAACTAATAAAGTTACTATTAGAATTCCAAGAACAAAACAAGGTAAAACAGAGATAGATGATTTTAATAGAGATAAAGTTTTAGAAACATATGGAGTTGAACCTAAAGCTTTAATAGAAGTAAAAGGGCTTATGGGAGATGCTTCAGATAATATTCCTGGAGTTGCTGGTATTGGTGAAAAAACAGCAATTAATTTAATAAAAACATTTGGAAGTATAGAAGAAATTTATAAAAAAATTGATGAGGGAGAACCTAGTATTAAAGGGAAAGTAAAAGAAAATCTAGTAGCAAATAAAGATTTAGCTTTTCTTTCAAAAACTTTAGGAACAATAGATACAGATGCTCCTATTGATAAAGATTTAAAAGAATTTAAAGTAGAAGAATGGAATAAATCAGAAGTATTAACTTTATTTAAAGAATTAAGATTTAAACGATTTATAGAAAGATTTGATTTAGAAAATAGTGGAACTGTTGTTGATACTAAAATAGATAAAAAAGATTTATTTGAAATAGAAAAAATTGAAACTAAAGTATCTTTAGAAAATATATTAAGAATTATAAGAGAAAACAAAATAATATACTATTTCTTTGAAACGGTAAAAGATGAAGATTGTTATCCAATTGCCAAAAGAATAGTATCAATAAAAATAACAATTGATAATAAAATATATTCAGTAGATTTTAAAGAATTTATAGATGAATTAAAAGAGATTTTTGAAGATGAAAATGTCTTAAAATGTGGTTATGAATTAAAATTAGATTATATTTTATTAAAACAAGTTAAAATTGAACCTAAAAATATGATGTTTGATATTAAAATAGCAGGACATTTATTAAATTCTAATTCTAATCAATATTCTTTAAAAGAATTGAGTATGCAATATTTAGAAATGGATATTGATAGCTTTTTAGGAAATGAAAATGAGCAAATAGAGCAAACAAGTTTATTTGATGAACCTAAAGAAGAAGCTCCAAGTATCGAAAATGAAGTATATAGTTATACTATTTCAAAATTACATTTAAAACTTCAAGAAGAATTAGAAAAAATTGATAATTTAAAACTTTTTAATGAGGTTGAAATGCCACTTATTGAAGTATTATCTGAAATGCAATATGTTGGTGTTTATGCAGATGTTAAAGAAATTATTAAATTTGGCGAAACTTTAAAAGCTAATATGGAAGAACTTAGAATTGATATTTATAATTTAGCAGGAGAAGAATTTAATATTAATTCAACAAAACAATTAGGTGAAATTCTTTTTGAAAAATTAAAATTACCAGTATATAAGAAAACAAAAAGTGGATATTCAACAGATGTAGATGTTTTAGAAAAATTAAAATCCGAACATCCAATAATAGAAAAAATATTATCTTATAGACAAATTGCTAAATTGAATTCAACATATGTTGAAGGATTAGTAACACATATAAATGAACATACAGGAAGAATTCATACTTATTTTCATCAAACAGTTACAACTACAGGAAGATTAAGTAGTACAGAGCCAAATCTTCAAAATATACCAACAAGAACAGAACTTGGAAAAAAAGTAAGAAAAGTATTTAAAGCTGAAAAGGGAAAAATCTTTTTAGATGCAGATTATTCACAAATTGAACTTAGAATTTTAGCTGATATGTCACAAGATGAAATAATGTGCAAAGCTTTTAGAGAAGATGCTGATATTCATACAATTTGTGCTTCACAAATTTTTAATGTTCCAATAGAAAATGTTTCTAAACAATTAAGAAGTAGAGCAAAAGCTGTAAACTTTGGAATTGTTTATGGAATAAGTGAGTTTGGTTTAGCTGAACAAACAGGAATAAATAGAAAAGAAGCAAAACAATATATAGAAGAATATTTAAATAAATATTCAGGAATAAAAAATTATATGGATGAAATAGTGGAAATAGCAAAAAGAAAAGGTTATGTAGATACTAAATTTGGAAGAAGAAGATATATTCCAGAGCTTTCATCAAATAATTATATGGTTAGAAAATTTGGTGATAGAGCAGCAATGAATACTCCAATTCAAGGAACAGCAGCTGATATTATGAAAATCGCTATGATAAATGTATATAAAAAATTAAAAGAAGAAAAATTAAAATCAAGAATTGTTTTACAAATTCATGATGAGCTTTTAATTGAAGCATATGATGACGAAAAAGAATTAGTAGCTAAAATATTAAAAGAAGAAATGGAAAATGCTTGTACTTTAAGTATTCCGTTAAAAGTTGAAGTAGAATCAGGAAAAAATTGGTATCAAGCAAAATAAGTTTAAAATACTATTGTTTTTTATAATTAGTATTGATATAATTTTTATAGATATAAAGAGAAAACAAAGGATTAGGTGATAAAAATGACAAAAGATGAATTATTAAATGTTCCAGTTGTAGAAAAGGAAAAGAAAGTGAAAAAAGAAGTATCAGATGATGCATTACTTTCAACATTTACAACTACAGAAAAAGTTGTAGAAGAGGCTAAAAAAGAAATAAAACCAGAGCCAGCTGCAGAGGTTAAAGAAGAAGCAAAACCAGAGCCAGTTGTAGAGGTTAAAGAAGAAGTAAAACCAGAGCCAGCTACAGAGGTTAAAGAAGAAGTAAAACCAGAGCCAACAGTAGAAGTTAAAGAAGAGTCTAAATTTAGTGAAGATGCTGGAATAAACTCTGTTGTACAATTAGCAGAAGAAAAAGTTGCACAAAAGGTACAAGAAGATGGAAGAAATGTCGAACTTGCAAATAATATTGTAAAAGAAACAAAAATAGAAGAAAATAGAAACTTACCTGCTGATGTAAAACCTTATTTAGAGATTATAAAAGAAAAATTAAAAGGTGCAGGAAGAGTTGTAATGAATGTTTTAGAAATGGTTGGAGAATTAGTAGAAAATATATTTAAAAAGAAAAACTAATAATTAAATTGATAGAAAAGAGGCTTTACTTAATAAAGCTTCTTTTATTTTGAAAAAATTAGCTTTGAAAATAAAATATTAGTATATTTTAAGTGTTCTAAAATACTGATATTATGTTGACAAAATACTTTGTTGTGTTATATAATATCATAGTTAAAATTAAAGAGATTAGAGGTAATATTAAAATGATTAATGAGAAAATTAGAAATGTTGCAATTATAGCTCACGTAGATCACGGAAAAACAACTTTAGTAGATGCACTTTTAAAACAAAGTGGTATCTTTAGAAGTAATGAACAAGTTGATGATAGAGTAATGGATTCAAATGATTTAGAGAAAGAAAGAGGAATTACTATTCTTTCTAAAAATACAGCAGTTCATTATGGAGATTATAAAATCAATATAGTTGATACTCCAGGCCATGCCGACTTCGGTGGAGAAGTAGAACGTGTTTTAAAAATGGTTGATGGTGTAGTTTTATTAGTAGATGCTTTTGAAGGTGCAATGCCTCAAACAAGAGAAGTTTTGAAAAAATCTTTAGCATTAAATTTAAAACCAATTGTTGTTATAAATAAAGTTGATAGACCTGGTGCAAGACCTGAAAAAGTTGTTGATGAAGTTTTAGAATTGTTTATAGAACTTGATGCAAATGATGAACAATTAGATTTTCCAGTTGTTTATGCTTCTGGAAAACAAGGTATTGCTGGTCTTACATTAGACACAATAGGAAATGATTTAAAACCATTATTTGAAACAATAGTAAACCATATAGAAGCTCCAAAATGTGATTTAGATGGAACAATGCAAATGTTAGTATCAAATATTGAATATGATGACTATGTTGGAAGAATTGCAATTGGTAGAGTTGAAAGAGGAACTGTAGATTTGAATATGCCAGTTGCTATTTGTAAAGCAGACAAAACAGATAATGCAAGAGTAACAAAATTATATACTTATAATGGATTAAAAAAAGTTGAAGTTGAACATGCTGAAGCTGGAGATATTATTGCTATGTCTGGTATAACTGATATTAACATAGGTGATACAATTTGTGATTACAATAATCCAGAAAAAATTCCATTTGTTGATATTGATGAGCCAACAGTTTCTATGACATTTAGTGTAAATAATGGACCATTTGCTGGAAAAGAAGGTCAATTTGTTACATCAAGACATATTAGAGAAAGATTGTTTAAAGAATTAGAAAGAAATGTTAGTTTAAGAATAAAAGAAACTGAATCAGCAGATTCTTTTGAAGTTTGTGGTAGAGGTGAACTTCATATTTCAATATTAATTGAAACAATGAGAAGAGAAGGATTTGAATTGTTAGTTTCAAGACCAAAAGTTATTTATAAAGATATAGATGGTGTTAAATGTGAACCAATTGAAAGATTAGTTGTTAATGTTCCTGATGATTGTATTGGTACAGTTATTGAAAAAATTGGTAAAAGAAAAGGTGAAATGATAAACATGGAACCTGCAGAAGCTGGACATACAAAAGTAGAATTTAAAATACCTGCTAGAGGGCTAATTGGTTATAGAACAGAATTCTTAACAGACACAAAAGGAAATGGAATAATGAGTCATATGTTTGAAGGATATGAACCATTTAAAGGTGAAGTTCAAGCTAGAACAAGAGGAACAATAGTTGCTTTTGAAGCTGGTAAATCTATTACTTATGGTTTATATAATGCTCAAGATAAAGGTGAATTATTTATTGGTCCTGGTGTTGAAGTTTATGAAGGTATGATAGTAGGTATTAACTCAAGAAGTGAAGACTTAGCTATTAATGTTTGTAAAGAAAAACACTTAACAAACACTAGAGCATCTGGTTCTGATGATGCACTTCGTTTAGTACCACCAATTCAAATGAGTTTGGAAAAATCTTTAGAGTTTATACAAGATGATGAGTTAGTTGAAGTAACTCCAAAAAATATTAGATTAAGAAAGAAAACTTTAAATAATAAAGATAGAGAAAGAGAAGCAAGAGCAAACGCAAAACAATAAGATATTTAGAAAATCTTCTAGTTTTTACTAGAAGATTTTTTGTAATATATTGTAAAAATAAGTAGAATGTGATATAAATTGAGTGAAAAATAGTTTTTGGAGGATTTATTATGATAAAATTAGAACCAGCTAAATGTCCTAGTTGTGGGGCTAATCTTGAGGTTAATAAAGAATTAAGTGAAACTATATGTCAATATTGTGGAACTACAGTATTAATACAAGATGCAATACAAAAATATAAAATTGAAATTAGTGGAAAAATTGAAATAGATGGTGTAGCTACAGAAAATAGTCAATTGATTAGAGCGAATCAATTTTTTTCAGTTGGAAAATACGATGATGCTAATAAATTATATAAAAATATTTTAAAAATAGCTCCAACAAATGCAGAAGCTTGGTGGGGAATTTATATGTGTGAAAATGCAATAGCTAATTATTATGGTTATAGAAATAATTTGGGTGATACTTCAAAAGAAATAAAAGCAAATATTTTAGAAAATCTTTTAAATAATTATGCATATAAAGCTATTGAATATGCAAATGATGAATTAAAAGAAAAATATAAAAATAATATTATAGAAACAGAAGAATATATTCAAAAAGTAAGAACTGGATTTTTTAATAAAAAAACATTAAAAGAATTGTTGTTTAAGAAAAAGAAATAATTAAGAGGTAAATATGAAGAAATTATTGATTAAGCTTATTAGGCTATATCAAAAGAAAGCGCCTCAAGATATGAGGGAACAATGCTTATTTACACCTACTTGTTCTGAATATATGATTATGGCTATTGAAAAATATGGAGCAATACGAGGTGTTTTAAAAGGGATAAAACGAATCCTAAGATGTAAGCCACCAAATGGAGGAGAGGATTATCCATAAATAAAAAAGGGGGATTTTATTATGATTAAATACAAGACAATTGCAGGTCCAGTAGGATTAACAATAAATAAAAAAGATAGTTATGATAAAGCTGTAAGATCTTATGCAGAAATTATTGAAAGAGAAACTGTTGGTGGCTGGGAATTAGCTTTTATTCAAGAAATTCCAGTAATTAAAAGAGCAGGGTGTTTAGCAGCGCTTTTTGGAAATCGTGGAACAATAATTACATTTAATATGTTAGTATTTAAAAAAGAAGAAGACTAATAAAATATTTATGGTGGCAAATATTTAATAAGTGAATAAGTTTTAGATAAGTAGTTTTAAATTGTTAAATAAAATTAGCAGTTTAAAACTATTTTTTTTGCAACAAACTTTACATAATATGCAGATTGACATTTTGAATCTAATTTAGTATAATTTTTACGATAAAATAACTGAAAAATAAAGGAAAATTAATAAAATGAATTTAGAAGAATTAGAAAAAGTAAAAGAAAAAGCTTTAGAAAATCATATACCAATTTTGATGGATGATACATTAGAAACTATAAAAGAAATTTTAAATGAAAATAAACCTAAAAAAATTTTGGAAATAGGTACAGCTGTAGGATATTCTGCTAGTCAATTTGTAAGATATGCAGGAGAGCAAATTGAAAAAGTTGATACTATTGAATTGGATGAAGAAAGAGCAAAAGAAGCTATAGACAATATAGAAAAGATAGGTATAAGTAATAAGATTAATGTTATTATAGGAAATGCTGTAGATGTATTGCCAACATTAAATGAAAAATATGACATGATTTTTATTGATGCTAATAAAGGAAAATATCCAATCTTTTTACAAGAAGCAATTAGATTATCTGAAAAAGGTTCTGTTATAGTGGCTGATAATATTTTATATAAAGGTTATGTTATGAGTGATTATAATAAGCATAAACAACGTACAGCTGTAAGACATTTAAGAGAATATATTGCAGAAGCTTTAGAAAATCCAGTTTTAGATACTAAAATATTAGAAGTTGGAGATGGATTGGCCATTTCAAAAGTAAAATAGGCTTTAATTTTACAGATTTTACATATGATAAATATAGCAAAAAAAGTTGAAAAATGCGATAAAAAATGATATAAGTATAATGTTAAAAATTTTATTGGAGAAAGAAATGAAAAAGAAAAAAGAAAATAATAAAGTAACAGATAAAAATGATGCTTTAGTAAAATCTGGCTTTATTCATAGGGGAATAAGTAAATTAAAAAATAAAATAAAAATAGAAAAGAATAAATTAAAAGAAAATATTAAGACTATTAAAAATATGCCTAAAAAAGAATTATTTACAAAGATTTTCAGTTCAAGATATTTTATAATATTTTTATTTTTTATAATATTATTAAAAACAATATTGTTCTATGCTGATACTGTATTTTATAAAGAAGGAATTTGGCTTTGGTCTATAAGACAAACATCATTCTTTATAATATTTATGGTTTCACTTTTATTGTTATGTAGACGTTCAAGAGTAAGATTTATTCTAGGAATGTTAATGAATTTGGGTGTTAGTGTTTTACTTTTTGCAGATGAATTGTATTATTTATATGCATCAAATATTATTTCTGTAATGCAAGCTGGAAATTTACAATATGGTGGAGAAATAATTGCCGCAATTCCATCTCTTTTAAAACCAAGACAAATTTTATATTTTATAGACATTTTAATTATTATAATTGTACTTGCTTTAAAAGTAGTAAAAGTAGAAAAACATAAAGAATTTTTGAAAAAACCTATAATAATAATGACATGCATTTTAGCAGTATTTTGTACATATTATCATTTTATTCCTGAATCTTTAGAACTTGTTACTGGTTATATTTATAATAAAAAAAGTTCTGTAAGATATGGAACTATATATGGATATCATGTTGTAGATATTGTTAATGCTATAACAAATAATAAAAATATAAAATATGATGATTATGAATCTATGATTAAAGATTATAATGAATTTAAAACTGCTCAAGCTATCCAAAATCCAGAAAATGTTGACTATAATGGTATAGCTAAAGGAAAAACAGTTATTATTTTACAATTAGAGGCTGTTCAAGAATTTGTTATTGATAAAAAAATAAATGGAAAAGAGATTACTCCGAATTTAAATAAATTTAAAAAAGAAAATATAAATGTTACTAATATGCATTCTTCAAGTTATACAACAACGGCTGATTCAGAACATAGTACATTAAATTCATTATATCCAATGGAAAATGGTGAAGCTTTTAGTAAGTATTATGGAAATACTTATGATGATGTATTTAATCAATTTAAAGCAGCAGGATATTATACAATGTATGCACATGGAAATTGGGCATATTTCTGGAATAGAGAAAATGTATTTTCAAAATATCCAGTAGATGATGTAATGTTTTTAGAGCAATTTGAAGATAGATCAGAATTAATTAGAACATATTTAGCTGATGAACTTTTATATAGACAAACTCTTGAAAATTTAGTTCAAAAAATTCAAGAAGGAAATGGGCCAATTGTTTATGATTTAGTTGCTGCATCTTCTCACAAACCTTTTGAACTTGCAGGAATTATTGATAAATATTCAAAAGTTTCTATTGATATTGGAGAGTTAAAAGGAACAGAACTTGGAAATTATTTAGAAGCAGTAAATTATGCGGATTATGCATTTGGTATTTTTATAGATTTATTAAGAGAATATAATCTTTATGATGAAGTTGTTATAGTTGTTCATGGAGATCATTATGGAATGCAAATGTATGATGAAAATTTAATTGAATTTTTAGGTTATGATAAAAATAATTATAATGATGCAATAATGCAACATACATTTTCTAATGTAGTATGTGCTGTAAGAATTCCAGGAGTTTCTAATGTTACTATAGATGCTCCTACAAGTAAAAATGATGTTAAACCAACTTTAGCACAAATTTGTGGTTTTGAAGATATATTTTCAATGGGAACTAGTATTTTTAATAGAAATTCTTATGCTGCAATTAATAATGGCAAAGTTATAACTAGTAAATATTTATATGATGGAACAGATTGGCTTTCTTTAAAAGATGGAAGTAAAGTTAATTTATCTGATTTATCAGAAGAAGAAAAAAATCTATTAGAAACATATCAAAAACAAGCAATAATAGAATTAGATATTTCAAATGCTGTTATGGTAAATAATTTGTTACAAAATAATTTAGATAAAGTAGTAATGGAAGAAAATGAAAATATAGTTAGTACAGAAGAAGTTCAAGAATAAATAGGAGGAACCTATGAAATTTATAAAAGAGAATTTAAAATATGTAGTTATAGTTTTACTAATAGTATTTTTTACTATATCTATAGTTCCAAAAACATTTCAAAATGATACTTTTTATACAATTGCAATTGGAAAACAAATAATAGAACATGGTTTAGATGATGTAGAACATTTTTCATGGCATGAGGGGTTAGATTATCAAACACCACATTGGTTTTTCGATTATATAACTGGATTAATTTATAATGTCTTTGGACTAGAAGGAATATATATTTTAGTTTGTGCATTATCTGCTATTCTTATGTTAGTAATATACTTTAATATGGTAAATAAAGGTATTAATTGGGTAATAGCTTATATTTCAACTATGGTAACAGCATATTTATTAAAAGATTATGTTTTTACTGCTAGAGCACAAGTGTTATCATATTTATTATTTTTCATAGAGATTATTCTTATAGAAGGATTTTTAAAATATAAAAGTAAATGGGATGCAATAGCATTGTTTATTGTATCTGTATTAATAGCAAATATTCATGCTGGTGCTTGGCCAATGTTTTTTATATTATTTTTACCTTACATTGGAGAATATGTTCTTGAACAACTTTCTCTTAAAGAAACTGTAAGAAAAAGAATAAAAAAAGAGGAAAAAGAGTTAAAAAAATTAGAAAAACAAGAAGGTCCTAGTAAGAGAATAGAAGAATTAAAAGCAGCAATAAAAAAAGATACTAAGTTTGTAAAAGATCAAGAAGCAGTTGAACCTAGAAAAATTATTAGTAAAAAGAATGATAATGTAAAATGGCTTATATTAGTTATGATAATTTGTATATTATCAGCATTTTTAACACCTAGAGCAAATGTACCATTTACATATTTCTTAAAAATCGCTGTTGGAGAAACTACAGGATATATAAATGAACATATGCCATTGATAGTAGCTGGTAATTTACCATTTTTAATTATTATGATTTTGGCTATTGCATTTTTGACATTTACAGATACAAAAATAAAAATGTCACATGCATTATTGTTGATAGGTTTAGTATTGATGTCATTGACTTCAATAAGACATGTTACATTTTTAGTTTTATTTGGCTCATATATTGTTACAAAATTAATAGATGATTTTATAAAAAAATATGGACATGAAGAAATTGATGAAAATCTGAAAAGAAAAATTAAAAATGTATTTTTTGTTTTATTATGTATAGTTATTTTAGCTTTAACAATATATTTCTTTATTCAAAATTCAAAATTTGAATTTGTTGAACAATCATTATATCCTGTTGAAGCAACTGATTGGATTTTAAATAACTTAGATGTAAATAGGATAAAATTATATAATGGATATAATTATGGAAGTTATTTATTGTACAGAGGAATACCTGTGTTTATAGATTCAAGATCAGATTTATATACTCCACAATTCAATAAAGATGTAAATGTATTTAATTCTTATATAGGTGCTTCTTATGGAAAGAAAACTTTTAGAGAAGTATTTGAAGAATATGGAGTAACACATGCTTTGGTTGAAAAAGAATCTGTTGAAGCTGTGTATATGAGCGAAGATGGGTTATGTAATAAATTATATGAAGATGAATTTTTTGTATTATATCAATATAATGGAAATACAATAAAATAAGAGGTCAGTATGGGAAAAGCTAAACAAATAGGAAAAAATAAAAGTGATTTACTTGTAGATTCAAGTAAGAAAACACAAATTAATCAAACAGAAAAAGAAAATATTCAAGCTAGAATTGCTGATTTATCAGATGAAAAATTAGAAAAATTATTTGAAATGGGAAAAATAACTCAAAGCGAATATGAAGCAATTTTAGAATATAGAAAAAAATTAAAAAAGAAAAAAACAGAAAAAGAAAAATTTGAAGAAAGAATTAGATGCAATAATGGTATAATTCAAAAAATTGTAAATCTAGGAAGAAAATTTAGAAGACAGGAAATTCAGCAAGAAGAATATCAAAATAGTCTAAGAAATAAAGATAAAATTCTAGATAGAGATGAAAGACTAAGAGAAGGTGGACAAAAAGAGAGAAGTCGTGGAAAAGGTGAAAGAACTCATGACAGATAAATTTTAAAAATGTATTGATTTTAAAAAATACTTATGGTAAACTATAATAGTTAATAAACGGACTAGATGTTTGGAGGGAAAGAGAAATGGAAATAGCAAGAAATATATTAATGGTTATATATTCAATATTATGTGTAGTTTTAATAATAATAGTTTTAAGTCAAACTAAAGAAGATAGTGGAGCTTCATCAACAGTTATGGGAGCATCTGCTAATAACTTTTATGAAAAAAATAAAGGTAGAACAAGAGAAGGTAGAATAAAGAAATTAACAATAGCTTTAACAATAGTATATTTTATTTTAACTATAGCTATTGGAATTCTTTACAATATTTAATTAAATCTTAAGTAAACTAAAAGCTATTTATTTTAAATAAGTAGCTTTTTTGTTTTTTAGTATATTAATAAATTTAAAAGAAAAAATAATATATATATTTAATGAGGAAAAATGTATGAAAAGAAAACATAGATTTAAAGGTGCTTTTAGAGCTAATGAAAAAGGATATGGTTTTTTAGAATTAGAAGAGGAAGATGCAGAAGATATTTTTATTCCAGCCAACAGTACAAAAGGTGCTTTAAATGGAGATATTGTTGAATGTGTAATAATAAAACCAAAACAAAAAGAAAGAAGAGCTGAAGGTAAAATTGTTAAAATTCTTGAAAGAGAAAAAGATACTGTAGTTGGAATTTTTCAAAAAAGTAAAAATTTTGGTTTTGTAGTTCCAGATGATAAAAGATTTGGGACTGATATCTATATTCCTAAAAGTAAAACAATGAAGGCTAAAGATAGAGATAAAGTTGTGGCTAAAATTACTAAATATCCTGAAAAAAATAAAAATGCTGAAGGTGAAATAATAGAAATAATTGGAAGTATAGATGAAGCTGGAATTGATATGCTGTCATTAGTAAAAGAATTTGAACTTCCATATGAATTTCCAGAAGAAGTAAAAAAAGAAGCGTCAGAAATATCTCAAAAAATAGATGAAGAAGAAATTAAAACAAGAAAAGATTTTAGAGATAGAGTTATTTTTACTATTGATGGTGAAGATGCTAAAGATTTAGATGATGCCGTTTGGGTTGGAAAAGCAGATAATGGAAATTACCTTTTAGATGTGCATATTGCAGATGTTAGTTTCTATGTAAAAGCTGGAAGTAAATTAAATAAAGAAGCTATTAAAAGAGGAACTAGCATATATATGCTAGATAGAGTTATTCCTATGCTTCCTGTAGAATTATCAAATGGAATTTGTAGTTTAAATGCAGGTGAAGATAGATTAGCTTTGTCTTGTTTAATGGAAATTGACAAAACTGGAAATGTAGTAGCTTCTGATGTTTGTAAAACTGTTATTAAAGTTACTGAAAGAATGAGTTATACTGATGTTAACAAAATAATAACTGATTCTGATGAAGAAGTAGTAAAAAAATATAAAAAATATATTAAAGATTTTAAATTAATGGAAGAATTAGCCCATGTTTTAAAAGATAGAAGATTAAAGCAAGGATATCTGAATTTAGATATTCCAGAAAGTAAAATAACTCTAGATGAAAACGGTTATGCAATAAATGTCGAACCATATAAGTTAAGTTTTGCAAATGAGATTATAGAGCAATTTATGCTTACCGCAAATGAAGCAGTAGCTGAAAAATTCTATTGGATGGAATTTCCGATTATTTATAGAGTTCATGAAGAACCAGAATATGATAAAATCTTAGAAACAAATAAATTTTTATTTAATATTGGAAAATCAATTAAAGTTAGTAGAAATAATATTTATCCTAAAGCTTTTGCAGAAGTGTTAGATGAAATCAAAGGAACAGAATATGATAAAGTAATTTCAACACTTATATTAAGAACTTTAAAAGTAGCTAGATATGAAGCAGAAAATAAAGGACATTTTGGAATTGCTAGTAAATATTATTGTCATTTCACATCTCCTATTAGACGTTATCCAGATTTATTTACTCATAGAGTAATTAGTGAATATGCTAATTATGTAGCTAATAATAGAATAGAAGAATTACATGAACAAGCAGAAAAATATGCACAAAGCTCATCTGAGTGTGAAAAATTGGCAACACAAGTAGAAAGAGAAGCAGAAGATATTAAAAAGGCTGAATATATGGAAGATAAAATTGGCAAAGAATATGAAGGAATTATTTCATCAATAACTTCTTTTGGTATGTTTGTAGAATTACCAAGTACAATAGAAGGTTTAATTAGATTTGATCATTTTGGAACAAATGAATATTTTACTTATAATGAAGATATGAAAACTCTTGTTGGAGAAAGAACGGGTAAAGTATATAAAATAGGAGATTCTGTAAAAATTAGAGTTTTAGAAGCAAGTAAAATATTAAGAAAAATATCCTTTGAACTTCTAAATGAAGAAAAAGATAAAGATTTTTTTGATCCAAATTTTGATGGAAAATTAGAAGTTTAATTTAATGAGCAAGAATATAAAAGAGCTTTTTTGTCTGAAAATGTATATAAAAATTAATCAAAATGTAATCTTAATGTAACACTAAAAAATAACAATATATGATAAAATATGTTACGAAGAAAGGTGTTTTTTATGGAATTTTCAGAGAAGGAATTAAGCGAATTAGGGTTCGAAGTAATTAAAGACTTAAATGAACGTGAAAAGCGACATGTATCTAATTTCATAGCGAATAAATTAACTGATCAATATCCATATTTAAAAATAGGATATTTTGACATTTTTTCTATTTTATATAATACGCCAATGTATTTTTCAAAAAATCCAGAAAATATGTCAAGCGTTAATTATTTATATCAAAATTTATCTTTATATTTTGCTGAAAATAAAGATGTTTTTGATATTGATGAATTTATCATTCATGAAGGAATTCATAAAATTCAAGATAAGAGAAATAAAAGTGGAAAATTAATGAGACTTGGACTTTGTGAATTTACAGATACTAAAGTTAAAGGTTTAGCTTGGAATGAAGCTGCGGTACAATATATTGTATCTACACTTCTTGAAAAAGAGAAAAAAGACATAAAAACATATAATATTTCTTTAAAAACAATTAGTGATTCTTATTATCCATTAATAACCAATCTTATAGAACAGGTAGTGTTATTGATAGGTGATAAAAAATTAGTTCAAAGTACTATATTAGCTAATAATGATTTTAATTATGAAGTAATAGATTATTTAGGTGAACACAATTTTAATGCTATTATAGAAAATTTTGATAAAATTGTTGAATTGAAAAAGCTTATAAATGAAGAAAATAGAGATGAAATAGTAAAACAAATAAATGATGTTTATTTTGAAACACAAAAAATTATTTATACTAATTATTTTGATAAAATAATAGCTAGAATTAATAAAATTGATGAAATAAAAACTATAAGACAACAATTATATGAATATGCTAAACTTATTTTTTCATCAGAACAATTTGATGAATTTAAGGCTTTTTATAATGAAAAAGTTATTGCTTTAAAAGAATTAGAAATTAATATAAATGCTAAATATGCATTATCGGTTACAAGTAATAATATTTTCTATAGATTTTTCTTGAAAATAAAAAGATTGTTCTATAAAGGAATTATAGATGAAAGTATAAAATAAAAAATAGATGCTTTAGAAATTGAAGTGAATTAATAAAGTTTACTTCAATAATAGTATGCATCTATTTTTTTGTATATTAAAAGGAAAATTTAATAATATTTAAAGTTAAAGTGCTTACAAAAACTTTAAATGATATTCTTAAAGAACGTAATATTTGATTATATTTAAATTACAACTAATTAAGCAAAAATATTGAAAATAAAATTATCTTAGTATAAAATTAATAAATAGGATATATAGGAGAAAAGTATGAGAAAAAGTAGTGAAAAAACGGCAATATTAGGTTTAATATTGGTTGGAATATTATTTGCAATTCCAAGTATATTATATATTAAAACTTTTAATTCAATAGATGGTTATAATGGAACTTTATATTATTTTTTACATAATGATAGTTTAAAACATACTATATTAGGCGTTGTTGTTTTTGCGCTTTTGTTATGTTCGAGTTTTCTATTATATTTTAGAGTTATAAAAAATAGTCATAAATTTAATATAAAGAAAATTTTATTAGCAGTATTTTTAGTTGGATTCGCATTTTTAATAGCATTTCCTAATACTTCAACAGATCTGTTTTATTATATGGGAACTGGTAGAGTATTAGAAGAGTATGGACAAAACCCATATTATTATACTATTGATAGTATTTTAAAAGAAAATTCAAGTGATATGATTTTACGAAATTCTGGTCCTTGGAAAACAGAAACAGTTATTTATGGACCAATTTGGATAATAATATGTTTTATTTTTAACAAGATATGTTTTGGTTCTGTGACATTACTTATGTATATTTTTAAATTTTTAGCATTGATTTTACATATTGCAAATTGTTATTTAATTTATAAAATAACTAAAAAGAAGAAATTTGTAATTTTATATGGTTTAAATCCATTGGTTTTAATAGAATTTTTGATAAATACTCATAATGATATTTATTTAGTATTTTTTGTTTTAATGGCAATATATTTTTTGAAAAATAAAAAGAATATTTGGCTTACTTTAGTAATGTTAGCAATTTCGATAGGAATAAAACATTTAACATTAATATTAGTCCCAATTTTTGTATTATACTATTTACAAAATAAAAAAATGTTGAAGAAAATTGGTTTTATAGTATTATATGCAATATTTTTCTTGATTTTAATTTATATAATGTATTTACCATTTGTAGATAATGTGTTAGAAATTTATAAAATAATAA
>JAEIGA010005951.1_pt1 | contig 18560 bp, 18 predicted proteins | sample 9270691 | NCBI WGS metagenome assembly JAEIGA01 (sample SAMN17057246, study PRJNA624740) | gut metagenome | biome: biome; isolation source: fecal sample | host: Bos grunniens | place: China: Xizang | collected 2019
CTGTGGCTCATGCAAAGATTTCTATGCGTCTGGTTCCTAATCAGGACAGCGCGACTATCACAAAGCTCTTTACTGAGCACTTCCTCTCGATCGCACCTGACTATGTAAAGGTTGAGGTTATTCCTCATCATGGTGGCGACGGCTTCCTTATTCCGATTTCGTCGCCTGCATACAAGGCTGCAGAGAAGGCTATGACTGAGGTTTATGGCATCGAGCCTGTTCCGTCACGCGGTGGTGGTTCGATTCCGATCCTTGCAGACCTTCAGCGCATTCTTGGCATCGATCCGCTTCTTATGGGCTTCGGTCTTGAGCGTGATACGATCCACTCGCCAAACGAGAGCTACCTCCTCAAGCAGCTCTTCGCCGGCATGGAGGCAATCGCATTGTTCTATAGATATTATTAATACAGATGAAATATTACCAGGCTGATATTTGAGCGAAGCGATAGTAAGTCTCCTCTCCGAGAGAGGAGATTTAGAGGAGAGGTAACGTAGATATATTCATATTCTCTCTACTGACCTTCATTCAAAGAGACAGACAAATCAACCTAGAAAAGAAAGTAAACATACAAGAATATGGATAGAAAACAGTTATTCGAGCAGATTCAGGCTAAGAAGAGCATGCTTTGCGTAGGTCTGGATGTTGATTTCAATAAGATGCCCGAGCATGTGAAGGCTCTCGCCAGTCGTGGTGAACTTGCTGTCAAGGGTGAACTTTACAAGGGTAAGGCTCGTTCAATCATCGAGTTCAATAAGGCTATTGTTGACGCTACTGCCGCTCATTGTGTAGCCTATAAGCCAAACCTTGCTTTTTACGAGTGCTATGGTATCGATGGTATGCGCGCTCTTGATGCTACTGTTGATTACATCAGGTCGAAATATCCTGAGATTTTCCTTATTGCAGACGCCAAGAGAGGCGATATCGGAAATACTGCGAAGATGTATGCAAAGGCATTCTTTGAGGAGATGGATTTCGATGCTGTGACAATCGCTCCATATATGGGCGCAGATAGCGTTACTCCTTTCCTTGAGTACAAGGATAAGTGGGCGATCGTACTTGCTCTTACTTCAAACGCTTCTGCATACCAGTTCCAGAATGCTCAGAAGGATGGAAAGCCTTTGTATCAGGCTGTGATGGAGGAGATGATGGAGATATCGACTCCTGATAACATGATGTTCGTGGTTGGCGCGACCAAGGCTGACAAACTTCAGGAGCTGCGCGGCTTCTGTCCGGACAATTTCTTCCTTGTGCCTGGTGTAGGTGCTCAGGGAGGTTCTGCAGAGGAAGTTATTGCAAACGGTTCTAATGAATATGGTGGTCTGCTGATCAATTCATCCCGTGGAATTCTCTTTGCCGATTCAACTGAGAATTATGCAAAGGTAGCGGGAGAAGTGGCCGCTGTAACTGCAAACCTATAAAGATGTAGCTATGAAAGTCAAGATTGTCAATAAATCAGCCTTTGAAACACCGTTCTATGCAACAGAAAAGTCAGCTGGAATGGATCTTAAGGCAGATATCACCTCACCAGTGACCCTTGGACCGCTTGAAAGAGCTCTTATACCTACCGGCCTGTTTATCGCTCTTCCTGATGGTACTGAGGCTCAGGTCCGTCCACGAAGCGGACTTGCTGCCAAGCATGGCATATCAGTATTGAATGCTCCAGGAACAATTGATGCTGATTATCGTGGTGAGATAAAGGTGATACTGGTAAACCTTTCCAATGAACCTTTTGTGGTCAACCCGGGTGAGAGAATTGCTCAGATGGTTGTCGCACGCTATGAGAAGGTGGAGTGGGATGAGGTAGAGGTGCTTGACGAGACGGAAAGGGGAGAAGGCGGCTTCGGCTCCACCGGACGATAATCCTTTCTTTCGCTATCGTTCCTTTTGTCATTTCGAGCGAGCGTAGCGAGTCGAGAAATCTAATGCATTCTATGGAAATTATTTCAATCTATAACAAATTCAAAGAGTGTGGCGTTGTAACGACCGACACGCGTACTCTTAAGGGAGGAGAGATGTTCTTCGCTCTTAAAGGTGAGAACTTTGACGGAAATGAGTATGCATTGAAGGCTCTTGAGTCAGGAGCGCGATATGCTGTAGTCAATTCTTCAGCTGAAGTAGCAAAGTCGGATGATCCACGTCTTGTGAAGGTCGAGGACACTTTGAAGACCCTTCAGGAACTTGCAAGATGGCATAGGTCGATGATATTTGTTGACGGAAAACATCTTCCTGTTATTGCTTTGACTGGAACAAATGGAAAGACGACGACAAAGGAACTTGTCCTTGCCGTTCTGTCATCAAGATATAATGTTACAGCTACAGAGGGCAATCTTAATAATAGTATTGGTGTCCCGTTGACGCTGCTGAAGATCAAACATGACACTCAGATTGCTGTCGTTGAGATGGGTGCCAGTCATCCGGGTGATATAAAGGAACTTGTGGATATAGCGCTTCCGAATTATGGACTTATAACAAATGTAGGAAAAGCGCATCTTCTTGGATTCGGTAGCTTTGAAGGAGTCAAGGCGACAAAGGGAGAATTGTACGATTATCTGCGCAGGACTGCTGACAAGGCATTTATCAATGTTGATAATCCACATTTGTGTCAGATGGCATCAGATAGGAATATGCAGCATGATGCTGAGAGAACCGAGTCTCTTCTGTTGCCATATGGGATTGAGTACCAAGGTGGTAAAGTCCTTCCTTCATCTGAAGATCATCCATTCTTGCGTATTGAACTGGAAGGAAAGGTTATCAATACAAATCTCGTAGGCAGTTATAATGCGGATAATGTTATGGCTGCTTTGGCAGTAGGACAGCAGTTCGGCGTCAGTCTGGAAGAGGCTATTGCTGCCATAGAGGCTTATATCCCATCCAATAACCGTTCGCAGATGAACCGTACTGAGCGAAACACTCTTATAGTTGACGCATATAATGCCAATCCTACAAGTATGGCGGCAGCTTTGGAGAACTTTACAACAGTTGCAGCTCAGACCAAGGTGGCGATGTTAGGAGATATGCTTGAGCTTGGAGAGGATTCGCTTGCTGAACATGAAGCAGTCATAAGATCTGTCCTGTCACGCGGTTTCTCCATGACATATTTTGTCGGTAATGAATTTATCTCAGCATCGGAGGCAATGAAACAGTCGGGAGTCAGTCTTGATTCGCTGATGTTTTTCCAGACTTCCGATCAGCTGGCTGAGTATTTACAGCAGAATCCGCTATCAGGTGCTACAATTCTTGTCAAAGGATCTCGTGGTACCAGAATGGAGAAGACAATCCCTTGTCTATAGCTTTATACGTCTGGCAATAAGGCAGGCAAGACTCGAGAATATATAACCGGCGGCAGCTCCTACAATTGCGCCGGCAACGACGTCTCCGAGGTAGTGCTTTCCGACAAACACACGACTGATTGCAACCATACAGGCCCATATGAATATCCAGATCGTATAGGCTTTGAACCAACCTGGCATCCTTCTGCTTGAGTGCAGGAGGATGTTTTTTATTGCCGTGTATGTGCATGTGGCAAGACCGAACGCATTTGCCGCATGCGCTGAGAAGAATCCGAAACTCTTTGAACCTTTTTCCAGAACGTTCAGTCCGCCGTTTAACATGAAATCGTCATTCAGAGGCCTGACTCGTCCTACAGCTTCCTTGATCAAGTTGGAGAACTGGTCACAGAATGCGAATGTCAGAGCGGCTGCAATCAGAGAAACAAGCCCTCTTTTCCATCCAAGCTTCCATATAAGCAGTGCTGCAATCAGGATGTACATAGGGATCCAGACCGGGATATTTGAAAACACCTTCCAGATCTGATCTGTGACAGGTGATCCCCAGCTGTTGATTTCCAATGTTATAACCTGGTCAAGTCTATGAATGTTCTGCCAGAGCATTACAGCACTATTTCGTTGTCGTCTCCAGGAAAGAGAACCACAGATTCTTCTTCAACAGGCATCTCTTTCTGAAGTGCCTCCCAGAGCATGTCCTTGAGCTGCTTGATGCCTTCCTGGGTAAATGAAGAAATGAACACGTGCGGAATATCAGCCGGAAGTAATTCTTCGATTTCGCTCTTGAGCTGATCGTCAAGCATATCTGACTTTGTGATGGCAAGTACTCTGTCTTTCACGAGAAGCTCCGGATTGTACTGACGGAGTTCATTAAGCAAGACCTCATATCCCTCTCTGATGTCATCCTGATCGGCTGATACCATAAAGAGAAGAATGGAGTTGCGCTCGATGTGTCTGAGAAATCGCATGCCGATGCCTTTGCCCTCGTGTGCTCCTTCAATGATTCCAGGAATGTCTGCCATCACGAATGACTTGTCGTCATAGTAGCTTACGATACCAAGGTTAGGCTCCAATGTGGTGAACGGGTAGTCTGCAATCTTTGGGCGTGCTGCAGATACTGTAGAGAGCAGGGTAGACTTTCCTGCATTAGGGAAACCTACAAGACCCACATCAGCCAGAAGCTTGAGCTCAAGGATGAACCATCCTTCCTCGTAAGGCTCGCCAGGCTGCGAGTAGCGTGGAGTCTGATTTGTTGCAGTCTTGAAGTTGTTGTTACCAAGGCCTCCTCGTCCGCCCTTGACAAGGATTCTCTCTTCGTGCGGCTCCACCAGCTCGAACAGAATCTCACCGGTTTCAGCGTTTTTTGCAACAGTTCCAAGCGGAACATCCAGAATGATGTCTGCTCCATTCTTTCCATGCTGAAGCTGTCCGCTGCCGGCACCGCCATGCTCTGCCATGATGTGCTTGCGGTATTTAAGGTGGATCAGTGTCCAGAATTGCGGATTCGCTCTCAGGATGATGTGACCTCCTCGTCCTCCGTCTCCTCCGTCAGGACCTCCCTTAGGAATGTATTTTTCCCTTCTCATATGGGTGGAACCTGCGCCACCATTTCCTGAACGACAATATATCTTTACGTAGTCTATGAAATTTGAATCCGCCATATTTTCTTCCTTTTTTATAACGGGCAAAGTTAGTTATTTTTTTTCTTATGGTACAATGACGCGAAGAGCGTCGGGGATAATCTTGATTTCCAATTCTTTGCTGGCATGGAACCAGTCTCCGTCAGCATGCGCGGGACCATCATATGTGCGTTTTATGGAGATATGACGTCCCTTATATGTCTTTACACGCCTGCTTTTGTGTGCAGAGCCTGTCATCAACATGCCGGCCAGAATAGGGAATTCTATAGCTCTGAATTCTTCTACAATTGAGATGTCTAACAAACCGTCGTGACTGTCCGCAAGGGGAGTGATCTTGGCGCCATTGCCCCATTGATTTGCATTGCCGATTGTCACGAACATTGCATCGTTTTCAATGGACTGCCCGTCAATTTCAATTGTATAATGCTCAGGTTTATAGATGCTCCAGGTCTTCAAGCCTTCCTTGATATATGATGACAGCCCTCTTTTTCCGCATCTGGCAAATCTCTCACTCACAATGGCATCAAGCCCTACGCCGCAAACGGAAAAGAACATTCTTCCGTTAATCGTGCCGGCATCCAGTGCACATGTCTTTCCCGAAACGATTGTATTCAGGGCGTTCTTATAGATATGACTTATTCCGAGATGTCTCGCCAGTCCGTCTCCGCTGCCGCATGGCAGGATTCCGAGAGTCTTGTCTGTTCCGAATATTCCTCTGGCTACTTCGTTTACTGTACCATCTCCGCCGACAGCAACTATGACACGTTCCTGTGCTTCACGTGCAATCTGTTCTGCGTGTCCGGCATATTGGGTGCATACGACTTTGTATCCGGCCTTTTTAAGACTGGATATCATGCGTGTCTTGCGGTTACGCCCAGATATCGGATTGACGATGAAGAGCATTACTCAAAAATGGTTTTAGACTCGTCGAATATTGCGGTTTCCATTCCGAGGAAATCAAGTACAGTATGATAGATGTTATATGGCCCGGCTGGGTCAATGTCCTTGATCTTCAGGCTGTTGTCAGATGTCCATACGATGAACGGAATCTCAAGCTGTTCAATTGGGGCCATTTTTATAGGAACCCCATGCATGTAAAGACCGTTTTCTCCTAATGATTCACCATGGTCAGAGATGAATATCACACATGACCTTCTGTCAGGAAATTCCTTTAATGTCTCAATGACGCTGTGGACGAGATAGTCAGTGTAGATTATCGTATTGTCATAGGAATTCATCAGTTCCTTCTTGTCTGCGACTGCCATCTCAACTGTAGTGCATTCCGGGAAGAAGACCTTAAGCGTATCCGGAACATTCGCAAAATAAGACGGACCATGACTGGTGTATGTGTGGAGGCCTATGAACATTTTGGAACTGTCACACTCCGCAATTTGTCTTTTCAGATCATGGAACAGGATTCCGTCGTATCTGCTGTCTGCTTCAGGATATTGATCCTGAAGTGCTGACTTGTTAAAGTTCCTTTTCAGGTGCAGTGGCGGAGTTCCCCAATTACTCCTGCGCCATAGTACATCTACACCATTTCGCTGAAGATAGTTCGGGAGAATCTCATATAGTTCACCGCCCGGCTGGTGAGACAGAATCGCCTTGACTGCAGAAGTCGTATATGTGTCAGATGCCATTGCGTTCAGTACGGAGACGCTGTCTGCCTTCATCAGCGGGTTGGTTTCCCTTTCATAACCATATAACGAGAAGTTCTGTTGTCTGGCAGATTCTCCGATGATCAGAACGAATACGTCCTGGCTGTCAGTGGTGATTCTTGCATCAGGAAGGATAATTTCCTTCGCATTCACCTTTTTCCAATGGGTGTAATATCTGACGGAGTTGACTATGTATGACCATGGCATAAGTTTGCTGCCCAGTACCTCTGCATGAAAGTCGATCCAAGTTGTGTTCTTGAGATTCCCGACTACTACTCCGATAGTGAGAAGCAGAGCTAATCCGATATTTGCCAGAAATCGTCTTATTGACCCATAGTCAGATCTTGTCCTGAATAACCAGATGCATGGGAGGATGCCAAGCAGCAGGATATACAATATCATATCCCATGAAAAGAAACTGCTTGCTTCTGACATATGAGTATTGAAGACATTTCCCATCATGGATCTGTCTATCAGGACATTATATGTATTAATAAAATATAGGCAAATTGCATTACCTGTCAACGTGATTGCGATAATGCATTTGCCTATGATTCTTCCGCCATATAGCAGGATATAGTAGATCAGAAAATTCAATGCAAGCATCAGGATGAACAGACTTGCTGCGATCCAGGCCCCATTGAAATTAGGACTGATGTTTCCGAATACGTCTTTAAAAAAGGGGATATGAAATGCCAAAAGGGTATATGCGCTAAGTATCAGGCATATACGAGTAAGCGTTCTTGTCTTTTTTAATTCATTCCGAAATATCATATCCTTCAACGACTCTTAGAATTTATTCATTACGTCAAAAATTCTCGAGCCTACTTCATCAATTGAGCCGACACCATCAATTTCATGATACTTTCCTGCCTTCTCATAAAATGCAATAAGTGGCTCAGTCTGATTGTGGTATGTTGTGATGCGTGTGTTGATGATATCCTCGCTTGCATCATCAGCACGTCCTTCCTTCAGGGCGCGGCCCTTGATCCTTTCCATAATCATGGCATCAGGAATCATGATCGAAACAGTGGCTGTGACTTCTGTTCCTGCCTTGGCGAGGATTCTGTCAAGTGCCTCAGCCTGTGGGAGTGTACGTGGGAATCCATCAAGAAGGAAACCATCTACACCTGTCACTGTCTTGAATTCGTTTTCAATCATTCCTTCAACGACCTCATCAGGAACGAGACATCCCTTTTCGATCAGGGCTTTTGCCTGAAGGCCAAGCTCTGAACCGGCAGCGATTTCCTTCCTAAGAAGTGCTCCTGTTGAAATGTGGTGAAGGTTATAGTTGTTAACCATTGCTGTGGCCTGTGTGCCTTTACCTGCACCTGGAGGGCCGAATAGAACGTAATATTTCATTATTGTCCGTCAATTACATATATGTCCTTAAGGTTTCTTCCAAGTTCATCATAATCAAGACCGAAACCGACTATGAATTCGTTTGGAATTTCCATCGCTACGTAGTCTAGAGCGATATCTTTCTTGTATGCTTCTGGCTTAAATAGGAGAGTGCAGATATACGAACTTGCAGCGCCGTGCTCTTCAAGAATGTTCTTCAGTTCAACGATTGTATTACCTGAATCGACAATGTCCTCAACTATGATCACGCGTCTGTCCTTGATGTCGGCAGTCAGTCCCATTGCCTGCCTTACGTTTCCTGTAGTTGATGTGCCTACGTAAGAAGTCAGTTTGGTGGATACTATCTGACAATTGAAAGTCAATCTTTTCATGAGCTCTCCCATGAACATGATGGAACCATTCAGAACACATAGAAGGACCGGGCAGTCCTGTGCGTCTTTAAAGTCAGCATTGATCTTATCTGCTACATCGTCAATGGCTGCAGAAATTTTGTCATAGGTGATGAATTTCTTGAAAGTCTTGTCTTTCAATAACACTTTTTCCATATAACTACAGAGTTTACAACATTTCACAAATGTAGCATAATTCGTTTAAAAAAAAGAAAAATATTGAGTTGTTTCATGTAAAAACAACACGGTTTGTGAGGGGATGATATAATTTTATCACAAATGCAGAACATATGTACCGTTTAGTGTCGATAGGTTTTTTCTTATGTATTCCGTTTGTTGTCCTGTCACAAGAGAAGGCTGATATGGAACTTATCATGGATTTCCTTCATGTTCATGATCCGCAGGAACTGGATGAGTATGAAATGGAGAGAATGAACGAGTTTATTGTGTCGCCGGTCCGGATCAATGAAGCCGGTTCTCAGAAGCTGCGCTCGACAGGACTTTTCAGTGCCTATCAGGTTGCAGTCATTGATGATTACAGGTCGGAACATGGTGATGTCCTGTCATTGACGGAACTCGCTTCTCTTGACGGATTTGGAGAAGATTTTGTCAGACGTCTGGCACCTTTTGTCACTCTTGCCAGCACGAAAGGCGTCCAAAATGACAATGCATCCTACATGAGTCATGACCTGATTTGCCGCGGTTTATATAAATGGCGTGGAGATTCGGGCAATGATGGATCCTATGCTTTCAAATATCGAGTGAAAGCAGGTAAGACGTTGACGGCGGCAATTGCAGTCTCAAGATCTGCAGGAGCAGAATCCTGGATGCCTTCTGGTTTTTCCGGTTGTCTGACATGGAAGTCTCAAAAAACAGGTCTGAAGCTGATAGCAGGGGACTATAATGCCAGGTTCGGACAAGGACTTGCACTGTGGAACAGTTCGATGACCCCTTATCTCACTGCTCCTGATTCATTTATGAAACGCCCTTCGGGACTCTCGCCGACCTGGTCCTTCTCAGGCTCGTCAGCTATGACCGGGCTTGCCGCTGAACTGTCCAAAGGAAAGTTTATCCTGTCGTCAATGGTGGCTTTCCCTGGCGTGAAATCTTTAGCTGCCGGGAAAAATAAAATCAGTGTGATGCCGGCTTTCAATCTCGCATGGTATTGCAGATATGGTCATGTCTCCTGTACAAATCTGATGGATTTTTCATTAATGTCGTCAAAGACAGAAACCCTGGCAACCTCAGTTGATATGGCACTGTGTCTGCGTGGAGTAAATGTATTCTGTGAGGCGTCTGCGGATTGGTTCAATAGGCGGATCAAGGCAACGGCAGGAACAAGATTCATGGCATGTGAGAAAATCGATGTTGCTGTCCTTCTGCAAATGTTTCAGAATGAACAATACGGAATAGCGTCAAGTGCTGCATTCTCTTCTGATAAATGTAAACTTTATTGGACATTAGATGCAGTGTGTTATCCTGAGCCACGTGGTGATGAACAGAATTACAGCCTTCAGTTAAAGTCCTATCTGTCAGGTGATGTTAAAATTTTACCGTATCTATGGATGAAGTTCAAAATTTCTGAACGTGTCCGTTCCTGGGGACATAGGACACGGACTGATGCCAGAGCAGATCTTGTATTCAGCCAGGGCTACTTTTCTGCTGTCTTACGTATGAATGTCCTGCATTGTGACAAGACTGCTTATGCCGGATATCTCGAAGGCAGTTACTCTGCAGGCGCTCTCAGTGCTTATCTGCGTCAGGGACTGTTCTTTGTCGATGATTGGGATGACAGAATCTATGTCTATGAACACGATGTGCCTGGGATGTTCAATGTCCCTGCTCTATATGGACGTGGACTATGGACGAGTGCAACAGCAGGATACCGGTTGTCTGATTCCGTCAGAATATGGCTGCGTGCTTCCTATACAGGTTATCATTTCATGGAGGCAATAATAAGAAAGCCCGGCAGAGCCGAGCTTAGACTTCAGTTACAGTTCCGTTTTTAGAACTTAGGAATTTTGATCACCATTCCTGGTCTCAGTTTCGAACTTGTCAATCCGTTGTAGTCCATTATGTTCTGTGCACTTACTCCAGGATAGTTCTTGGCGATTGAGTAGAATGTGTCACCAGACTTGACCGTGTATGACTCATGGCCAGATGCTGATGATGTGCTTGACGAAGATTTTGCAGGGCCTCCATTCTTGTAGATCGTCAGCTTCTGTCCGACCTTGATGTTGTCGCTCTTCAGTGCGTTCCACTCTTTTATTTTAGCGACACTTACTCCATGGGATTCCGCTATCTTTCCTAATGCATCGCCTTTCTTCACTGTATAAGTGATTTTGGTCTGCGAACTTTCACTCTTGCTGGTGCTGCCTGATGCAGATGATGAAGACGATGAAGACGATGAAGACGATGATGCGCTGGCAGGAGCGCGTCCTCCACGGTAGATCACAAGTCTTTGTCCGACGCGGATGTTGTCGCTCTTCATGTTGTTCCACTTCTTGATCTTGGTGACGCTGACTCCATGCTTGCTGGCAATCCTGCCGAGATAGTCGCCATTCTTTACGGTATATACTATTCTGACTCCGTCACCATCTTCTTTTATCTTCTTGATAGTCACTGGATCGAAGTATACCTCTGCCTTATGCTTGTAGATGGTGTCTTCCTTATCAATGAATTCATTGGTGTATTGGTAGGGAAGTCTCAGAATGTATTCTCTTTCCTGGCCAGGAATAATCTCATGGCGATACTGTGGGTTGAGATTCTTCAACTCTTCTATTGGCGCTCCGGTCATTTCGCTTACCTGTCTGAGATGAAGCTGCTTGTTTATGACGAGGGTATCTACCACTCCCGGCATGCCTACACTTTCAGGTTTGATTCCGTGCTCTTTATAGAATTCCAGTGTATAGAGTGCGCCGACAAATGCCGGAACATAAGTTCTGGTTTCTCGTGGAAGGTATGGCCAGATGTCCCAGAACTGGCGGCTTCCACCTGCACGTCTGATTGCCTTCCTGACATTTCCTGCACCGCAGTTATATGATGCGATGGCAAGGTTCCAGTCTCCAAACATGTTATAGGCATCACTAAGATACTGGGCTGCGGCATCACATGATTTGATCGGGTCCATTCTTTCGTCAACGAACGAGTCAATATGAAGTCCGTAATGCTTTCCCATGTCATACATGAACTGCCATGTACCTTTGGCACCAACTCTTGATTCTGCTCTCGGATTAAGAGCCGATTCTATGATGGCAAGTGCCTTGAGCTCTATAGGAAGCCCGTATTTGTCAAAAGTCTCCTCGAATATAGGCATGTAGTATCTGCACAATCCAAGGATGTGAGACATCCTTTTCGGCATCTTTTCCGAATAAAGAATGATGTAGTTCTTGACGATGTCATTGTATGGAAGCTGAATGAAGGAGTTCATCTTTTTGATGCGCTCTATATAGACCTCATCCGGAACTTTGCTTTCAAATCTTACGGAGTCCATATCGTAGATCTCGTCGTCATCTGCCTTGGCCTTCTTGTGTGCGTACCAGATGTTGACAAGGCTGTCAGTCGTTTCCATTGTATACTCTTCCTCCGATAGGCCGGTTGATGCAGAAGTCGAGTCGTTCTCGTCTGAGAGCGACATACCGATCCTGTAGCGCAGGTTCTCCTCTTCCAGTGATTCGATCTGTTTGAGCAGAATGCTGATAGAGTCATTGAGCTCTACAACCTGTTTTTCAAGTTCCTTTGTCTTCTGTTTCTTATCCTTGTTAAAGACGGGATCAGCATTTGCTGTATCAATTCCAGCAAAAAGAAAGGCAGCCATCAAAGTGGCTGTCGTCAGTATTATGTTTTTCATATTTATCTTAGTGTCTTTTTATGTCAGAATCGTAGTCCGACCTTCATTCCTACTGCATTATATCCCACGTTTCCCGTTCCGGTATGCATCGCATATGCGTTGTCCGGAGCAATGATTGTCGGTTCAAGATTCATGGAGATATCATCTGTAACTTCAAAGTCATGCATGTAAGCAAATACATTTGCATCAATGACCTGAAGTATATATATAAGGGCTGTTGCGACGATCGAATAGTCGCGATATCGTCTATACACATCTCTGTACCATTTTGCTGTCTCTCCTGAGATAGGTCCTGTGTAACTGTCGGATGTTGTAGCTTCGTTATGAATGTTCTTGAAGCGTTTATAGTTGACGTGGTTGGTTGTCAGGAAGTACGTTGATGTCAGAAGACCTCCCCAGTAGATAGGGACTTTGTAGAGCTCTCCGTTATAGATCTGACCTAAGCCCGGCAGAAGGAGAGAATAGATGGTCGCTTTACCTGCGTGTGGCTTTTCTGTCGTATCGTAACTTACAACACCGTCCAGAAGTGATCCCCAATATATGAGACCCGCACCTACCATCAGCCATGTACCTGTGGTCTTGGCGTCAGTATTCACTATCGGTGCTTCATATGGGTATGTTCCGCCGAACTCAAGTTCGTAGTTCAGCTTGTTCGTCTCCCACTTTGCATATTCCTTCTTGGATTTGTTGTATTGGTTAAGATAATAACCTCCTGTGCCGGCAAGCGCTCCGATACCTCCGTATACGATCGGAAGTTTCCAGTAATCCTTGTTGTATATCTGAGCCGTACCCGGAAGTATTATCGAACCTCCGAATACAACGCCTGCATTGAGAGTGTTCTTATGCCCCAATCCGCCAAAATACTCCTTGAATGAGATTGTTCTGGATGTGTCTGCAGTTGCTGTCGAGTCTACTTGCCTGTTCGCGGAATTGGAATAGACGTCTTCTCTAAACTGTGCATGCGAAGATGTCGCAAAGCCAATCAGCCCTGCGATACTCACGATTGCATATATTATAAATTTCCTCATTCCTAGAACTGCGAGTCTTCCAATGCTTTGAGAAACCTGCGTACCTCATCGTCACTGTTGAAGTGAATTGTCATGCTTCCCTTGCCGGTACCTGATCTCTTCAGGCTGATGTTGTTCTCAAAATATTTGCCTACGATTTCCAGCACTTTGAAATATTCGTCAGGAAGATCCTGTGAGTCATTCTCAGATGTGTCTGCCTTTTTCTGTGAAAGTTTCTTGATCTTGTCTTCAAGCTGCCTTACAGACATGTCGTCCTTGATCACAAGGTCACAGAGATATTCCTGCAACATTACGTCTTCGATTCCGAGCAGCACTTTCGCATGTCCGACACTCAACAGACCTACCTTCAGGTCATGCTGGATCTTTGCCGGAAGTTTGAGAAGTCTCAGGAAGTTTGTAACTGATGCGCGTTTCTTGCCGACTCTTACTGCCATCTGTTCCTGTGTGAGCCTGCACTCGTCGATCAGTCTCTGATAGCTCATGGCAATCTCGATAGGATCAAGATTCTCTCTCTGGATGTTCTCCACGATGGCCATCTCCAGCATTCCCTGGTCATTGGCGTCACGGATGTATGCGGGAATCATGTCCATGCCTGTCTGGCGGCATGCCCTGTATCGTCTCTCTCCGCTGATGATCTGATATCTTCCGTCCTCCTTTCTGCGGACTGTTATCGGCTGGATGAGTCCGAGTGTCCTGATTGATTCCGCAAGCTCGTCAAGGGCTTCCTGGTCGAAGCTCATTCGTGGCTGAAACGGATTCGGTTCAATCAGACTTACTGGAATACGCAATACGTCAGCGCTGCCTTGCTGCGGCTCTTCGGCATTTACGACTTCTTTGTTGATGTAGCCGACAGGTTTTCTTATGTTGCTAAGATCTGACTCCATTCCCAAAAGAGCGCCGATTCCCTTTCCGAGTCCTCTTTGTTGTTTGCTCATGTGTTTTAACTGTTTTTCTCGAGTACTTCCTTTGCAAGGTTGAGGTAGTTGGTTGTGCCGTTACAGATCACGTCATAAAGGATGATAGGTTTTCCATGTGACGGAGCTTCGCTGAGACGGATGTTTCGGTTTATGATGGTTCTGAAGACCATGTCCTTGAAGTGCTCCTGCAACTCATTAAGCACCTGGTTGTGAACCTTGGTCCTGCCGTCAAACATTGTGACTACAAATCCTTCTATCGTAAGTTCCGGATTCGGTCCGTTCTGTACGAGACGGATTGTCTGCAGGAGTTTGCCGAGTCCTTCCAATGCAAAGAATTCAGGCTGTACCGGTATGATGACTGAGTCAGCTGCGGTCAATGAATTGATGGTGATGAGTCCCAATGATGGAGAACAGTCGATGATGATGTAGTCGTATCTGTCTTTCACTTTGGACAGGGCCTTCTTCAGGAATCCTTCTCTCTCAGGATTGTCGACGAGTTCAAGTTCAGCTCCGACAAGGTTGATGTGAGACGGAATCATGTGCAGGGAAGCGATCTCGGTCTGGATCAGACTGTCTGTAATGTCAATTTCTCCGATCAGAACCTCATAAAGTGTCCTTTTCTGGTCATTTTCAGGTGAAAAGTTAAGTCCGGAGGTCGTATTTGCCTGCGGGTCCGCATCAATGATAAGTACTCTTTTCTCAAGTACAGCCAGTGATGCTGCAAGATTTATGGCAGTGGTAGTCTTGCCGACTCCACCTTTCTGATTCGCTATTGCTATTACCTTTCCCATATTCATTTCCTTAAGGACATAATCTTTGCAAAATTACAAAAAATATTTCATTGGTTTTCTTTAATTGCTACATTTGTTGATAAATTCTTTTAAGACCTTGTCACTATATGAATCAGGTAAAGAATCAATGGCTGGCGGTTGTGAATGTGTTCGCCGCATCAAAAAAAGCAGGCTCGGTGTGGAAACATGTAGCCGTCATGCTTGACTATGCCTCCGTGCAATATTCGGCAAGATTTACAGGCGGTGCTGACAATGCAATGGAGCTTACCAGGAAAGCCTGCTCCAGAGGATATCGCAGATTCATAGCTGTCGGTGGTGATGGTACAATCCATGATGTCCTTAACGGTATAGCTGTGTATGTCTCCTCTGTATCTGATGTGTCTTTTTCTGATTTTACACTTGCAGTCATACCTGTCGGTTCTGGAAACGATTGGGTAAAATCTACCAAAGTCCCCGATGACATTTCTGCAGCAGTATCATTGATAGCGATGGAGCGGTATTCAAAGCAAGATGTGGTCAAGGTCTCTGTTCTTGATGAATCAGAGGTGTCTGCCGAATCATACATGGTGAACATCGGTGGCGTCGGTCTTGATGCCCGAGTATGCGAGATCGTCAATAGGAAGAAGGGACAGGGAAAACGAGGCAAGCAACTATATGTCAGTGCTTTACTGTATTGTATCGGACATCGCCTGCCTGTTCGTGCCAAGGTAATCTGCGATGGTGTCGAAGTATTTGACGGCAAGTATCTTTCGATAGCTTTCGGTATAGGTAAATATTCCGGTGGTGGTATGCGTCAGACTCCGCTGGCATTGATGGACGATGGACTGCTTGATGTGACGGTGATTCCTGATGTTTCGCTATGGACTATAGCAATGAAGGCCCCGAGATTATTTACCGGGACCTTCCATAAAGTTGATATCCTGACACAGGCGCGCTGCCGTGAAGTTCTTATCCTTCCTTATGCGCAGTCTGATGCGGAACCTGTTGAAGTTGATGGCGAAGTGATAGGTCGAGGTTCAGTGAGACTGACCGTTCTTCCTGATCAGATAAATATAGTATCCAATCTCTGACTATCCTAAGAAACTCAAAAGGATACCGGCTGCTACAGCTGATCCGATCACTCCTGCTACATTAGGTGCCATCGCATGCATCAGCAGGTGATTCTTCGGATCGAATTCACGTCCCACATTCTGTGATACGCGGGCAGCGTCCGGAACTGCAGAAACGCCTGCATTACCGATCAGCGGATTGATCTTGTTGCCTTCCTTGCAGAACAGGTTCATGATCTTTGCGAATCCTACGCCACATATTGTAGCAATCACGAATGACATCAGACCAAGGAAGAAAATCTTCACTGAACTGCCTGTAAGGAACACGTCAGCCTGAGTTGAACATCCTACTGTCACTCCGATCAGAATTGTTACCACATCGATGAGTGGTCCTCTTGCTGTCTCTGCAAGACGTTTCGTCACTCCGCTCTCTTTCAGAAGATTACCAAAGAAAAGCATTCCAAGCAGCGGCATTCCTGAAGGAACGATGAGCGCGGTCAGAATGAATCCTACTATAGGGAAAATGATCTTCTCTTTCTGACTGACTGTCCTTGGCGCTTTCATTTTGATCAGTCGCTCCTGCTTGGTGGTCATCAATAGCATGATAGGACGCTGTATCACCGGAACGAGTGCCATATATGAATATGCGGAAACTGCAATTGCTCCCATCAGATGAGGTGCCAGTTTTGATGAAAGGAAGATGGCAGTAGGGCCGTCAGCTCCTCCAATGATTCCTATCGCTCCCGATTCTGCAGGTGTAAATCCCATATGCAGAGCAACTATATATGCGCCAAAGATTCCGATCTGCGCCGCAGCTCCGATAAGCAGCAGACGCGGCTGGGCAATAAGTGACGAGAAATCGGTCATGGCTCCGATTCCAAGGAAGATGAGCGGGGGATACCATCCTTGCTGGACACCCTGATAGAGAATGTTCATAACGGAACCCTCTTCATAAATTCCGATCTTAAGTCCTTCTGTAAAAGGAATGTTTCCGATAATCATACCGAAGCCGATCGGTACGAGAAGCAGAGGCTCCCAATCTTTCTTGATAGCTACTGTGATGAACGCAATACCGATGCATATCATCACAATATGCTGCCATGTCATATTTGCAAAACCTGTATATTGCAGAAACTGCAGCAGGCTGTCAATGATAGTATTCATAAGTCGGCTATCCGATAGTGACTATGGTTGCTCCTTCAAGCACTGAATCACCCTTTGAAACATTGACAGAAGTGATTGTTCCGTCGAATTCTGCCTGGATCTCGTTTTCCATCTTCATGGCCTCGAGTATTGCAACGGTCTGTCCGGCCTTGACTGCGTCTCCGACATTGACCTTTACTGCTATTATAACTCCCGGAAGAGGAGATGTCACAGGCTTGCCGTTTCCTGATGGCTTAGGCGCTGCTGCTGGAGCCGGCGCTGCAGCTGCGACAACCGGTGCTGCTGGTGCAACCGGTGAAGTTGGAACTGGAGCTGCAGCAACTGCTGCAGGCGCATCTTCAAGCTCAACCTGATACTGTGTACCGTTTACAGTCACTTCTGCAACTGAACCTGAAACGGAATTGATGGCTACTGAATATTCGTTTCCGTTGATCTTGAATTTATACTGTTTCATATGTTATTTCCTTTTTATGGTTATTATATAGCTTTCGTTATCGTGTACGGTGTCATTGAAATATTGGTGGAGTGCCATGCCTATGGCAGCGTATGTTTCGCCATTAAGTTCCTGGTCCAAAGCCATCGCTATAGCGGCCGCTACTTCTGTTGGAGGAGCCTTTCCTGTGACCTTTGATACGGACCTGACCTTAGGTGTCCTGTTGGTGACTTTTCCGATCAAAGTATAAGCATAATAGAGGATGATCAAGGCACAGAATACCACAGCAACTGAAACTAATGTTATGATGATACCATGTGGATCACGCTCGGCCATTTCAGCGCTTTTCCTGATGACGCTTTCAGACACTTGCAATAGTGTAATGCTGTTCATAGTCTATAAATGTAGAATGTCGAGTTCTTGGTTCAGTTTTATCAAGCTTCGCAAAGTTAACATTATTGTTCAGAAAAACTATACTTGCAAAATAAAAATGAGACTGACTTAGTCAGATAGTGATTGTGGTTATAGATCCCATCACTGCTATCCTCCCGGTGTAATATAAAATGAAAGAAGGGTGACTAATCAGTCAATTAAGACTTTTTAGTCACCCTTCCCTTCATTATAATATTGACTGTAAAGTGCGCTTACGGCTGCATGGTAGTGTAAACGTTCTGTACATCATCGTCCTCTTCGATACGCTCGATAAGCTTTTCGATGTCAGCCTTTGCATCTCCTTCGAGAACCTTGAGATCTACGTTAGGAAGGCGTGTGAACTCTGCTGCGATAAGCTCGTATCCGTTCTCCTCAATCCATTTCTGGATGGTGTTGAATGCTGTGAACTCACCATAGAGTACAATCTCCATTTCTTCGTTCTCGTTCTCCTCCTCAAAGATTTCCTCTACACCGTAGTCGATGAGCTCAAGCTCAAGCTCCTCAAGGTCGTAAGGGTTTGCTGTCTTCATGCGGAACATGCACTTGCGGTCGAACATATAGTC
>JAEIGA010005952.1_pt1 | contig 18560 bp, 20 predicted proteins | sample 9270691 | NCBI WGS metagenome assembly JAEIGA01 (sample SAMN17057246, study PRJNA624740) | gut metagenome | biome: biome; isolation source: fecal sample | host: Bos grunniens | place: China: Xizang | collected 2019
ACTGCCGGTCACGATTTGGTAAAAGAAGTGCAAAACGCACTTGATTCAAAGCGGTATACCTTAGTTGAAAAGCCGACCTTCGGCTCGGTAAAGCTTCCTGAATTGGTGAAGGCTGTAACTGACGGTGAGGGATTTTCCGTTGAGCTTATAGGTCTTTGTACCGATATATGTGTTGTGTCAAATGCATTGCTTTTAAAAGCTAATTTTCCTGAAATACCGATTTCGGTTGATTCGCTGTGTTGCGCCGGCGTAACGGTTGATAGTCATAATGCCGCATTGACTGTAATGAAAATGTGTCAAATCAATATAATTTAAAAGGTGATAAGGATGTTTGATGCTAAAAGAATAAAAAATGATTGTGTAGAATGGATTCGTGAGTTTTTTCGTGAAAACGGACCCGATTGCAATGCAGTAATCGGTATTTCGGGCGGAAAGGATAGCTCGGTTGCGGCGGCACTTTGTGTTGAAGCGTTGGGTAAGGATAGGGTTATCGGTGTTTTAATGCCTTGCGGCGTTCAGCACGATATTGATATGGCAGAACTGCTGGTTCGCCACCTTGATATTAAACATTATGTTGTGAATATTAAGGATGCCGTTGATGGTATTTCCTCGGCATTTCCGTTTGAACTTTCGAACCAAAGCAGGGTAAACCTGCCACCGAGAATCAGAATGGCTACCGTTTATGCAGTTGCACAGACATTTAACGGGCGCGTGGTTAATACCTGTAATCTGTCCGAGGATTGGGTGGGATATTCTACCCGTTACGGTGATGCCGCAGGTGATTTCAGTCCTATGTCAAACCTTACGGTGCAAGAGGTGAAGGCAATCGGACGTGAATTAGGACTACCTGATGTCTTGGTGGATAAGGTGCCGATTGACGGACTTTGCGGTAAAACCGATGAGGAAAATTTAGGCTTTACTTATGCAGAACTTGATAAATATATCCGTGAGGGTATTATTGACGACGCTCAGAAAAAGGAGTTAATTGACCGTAAGCACAAAATGAATTTGTTTAAGCTGCAGCTTATGCCGAGTTTTAAACCTGAATTATAAAAGATAGCCCTGGGTAATTGCCCAGGGCTATAATTCTTATAATTCAGCATGCTATTTTTTCTGTTTTCTTTCGGTGTGCTTACGAGATAGAAAATTGTAAAGGAAATATCCGCCGATACCGAGCAACGCGGCTACGCCGAAAATAATAATTGTGCTTAAATACTTTTGGTCACCGAAGGTTGACCCTGCAAAGGTTGAGGTTACAACCGACGGGATTCTGCAAAAGGTGCTGATAATCATAAATGTACCGAATTTGATTTTTGTGACTCCGGCAAAATAGGTGATAAGGTCCTTAGGCGTGCCGGGTATGAAATATAGCAGTGCCATAAGTCCCACCAGCTTCTTGTCGTTGTTTAAAAATTTTAACCTTTTAAGGTCACGCTTGTCAATCATAATTGAGGTGAATTTTCTTCCCAAAAGCCGTGTTAAGCTGAATATAACAAGAGTGGCCAATGCCGAGCCGATAAGGCAAAGCACCGTTCCGACAATTCCGCCAAAGGCATAGCCTGCACCGATTTCGACAAACTCTCCCGGTATAAATGCAAATATAACTTGTAAAAATTGTATTCCAAGGAATATCAATACACTGTTTAAGCCGTTGTTACCGATAAACTCGCGGAATATTTCTGGATTTTTAGCTGTATCAACAATTTTCGGACCTAAAGCAAGGGTACCTAAAACCATAAGTGCAATAAAAATGGCAATTGATATAAAAAGATAAATATTTCTGCCTGAAATAAATTTTTTGAAACTTATTTTCATTAGGTCACCTCACTTTTTATAAGTTATTTTTAACTAAGGTACTCAAAATTTTATTTTTTCAAAATCTTCTTAACAGCCTTAATCAGCTTTTTCAGTTCCTCTGTTTTGTTGAAGAAAATCATTGCAAAGAAGAAAAGTGCTATAACCAGTCCAATTCCAATAATTACCGCTAAAATTATAATAATTGTTTTTAGAATAGTCCAGGCAATTGAACCGCTTTCCTTTTTCTCAGGCTCTTTTTCGGTGACAAGCATAAACTGCGAGCACTCGCTTGTCTGTACTGCGGCATAGCCGCCGGCTGCGGTTGGCTTAAAGCAAACAATTCCGCCACCTGAGGTCAACTGATAAACTGTGATTTCTTTACCGTTTAAATTGGGGTCTACGGGTAGATATACCGTAAGATTTCCGTCAAAATCGGTCGAGGTAAAGCTTACGTCAAAGCTTGAAAGTATTTTTCCCCAACCTGCCGATGCTGCAAGCGTTAAATAAGCCTCGCCATTAGGGTCAAGTGCTGATGCGGTAACCTTTTCATTAGGGCTAAAGTGACCGGCTATTTTTACCGAAGTGTTGCGGTCTAAAACTTGATAGAAGCCGAAGCTTGAGATTTTTAACTGACCGTCAACAAAGGTCATTTCGTAGTTATCACTTAAGGCCAAGGTGCCTTTTGTTATAGCATAGCTGCCAATGGTAAGACCGGACTGCCTTTCCAATTCGCCGGTAAAGGTGTTTCCGGGGATAAGCTCCTCAGATAGGGAGTAGGTCAGCTTAGGCTCGGTATCACCCAGGGTCATAACCAAACTATCGGCAGTGACGGTAATCGGACGTGGGGTAATTGACGCATTAAGAACAACAGTGTCCGAGGCTAATGCATACTTTGCTGCATCGTCGCCTACAAGCTTCAGTCCGCTTAAGGTAACCTTGGTTGCGGTTTTTACGTCAGCACTGTTGTATTCGGCTTTATTAAAGCTTAGTTTTACATTGTGTGCCTCATCAAGTCCTGTAAGTTTATAGCTTTTGTCGGTTATCACAGCATCAAGCTTGCCGTCATAAACCTTTGAAATTGCCTCACATCCCTCGGTTGAAATTTTCACCTCAGGAAGCTTGGGACAGTCTATTGAAATCAGCGCTGTCGGCTCATCGCCAAAGGCTTGAACAGGAATATCTGTGTTACCGTCGGGCAGAACACGACCCTCAACGGCAAGTTCACCCTCAGCCATTTTGAAATCGACCTCAATAATAATAGGGGTGATATCGGCTAAGCTATTGCTTACTGATTTTAATTTTAAGGCATAAGACCAACCACCTGAGAATGCTTTTTCGGGAAAATTGAAATTAAGCTTTCCGTCGGTTGCAGTTTTGGTATCTACGGTAAAGTCTGCCAGGTCGGTTTTTTCACCTCGCTGAACATCAAAGCCGTTGGCAATGGTGAGTGTTTGCTCGGTGACACCAAAGGTGAATTTTGTGTCGGCAGGAACAACACCGCCGATTTTACATTCCAAGGTCATTGTAAAGGGTGCAGTATCACCCTCGGCATACGCTGTTAACGGCAGTATTGTAATAATAAGTATCATTAAAATAATTGAAAGGCTGTTTTTGAATTTCATTCCGTATACCTCCGATTATAGTATAAAATACAATATATATCCTTATAATTTAATTTTCTGATTCATAATAAACTATTTTTCGAAAAACTGCAAGAAATATAACAAAATTGTAACGAGTAACAAAAATGATATTTGTTTTGAAGCAGGGCAGAATAGCTATCGGTGATGAAATGGATTATATAAATGTGACTGTTTCAAGTGTGATTTCCTTGGTTGTGCTGTTTTTGCTTGCAAAATTGATAGGCAACCGTCAGATTTCGCAGTTGACGTTGTTTGATTATGTTAACGGAATCACAATCGGCTCCATTGCCGCCGAAATGGCTACAGACCTTGAAATGCATTGGTCCGAAACCCTACTGGCTATGGTCATTTACGGTATTGCTACTGCATTGATATCATATATTTGCTGTAAGTCGTTAAAATTCAGAAGATTTTTGAACGGTAAGTCAATTATAGTGTACGAAAACGGCAAATTTTCCATTGACGGATTAAAAAAAGCACGTCTTGATATTAACGAGTTTTTGACTCAAAGCCGTATTAACGGGTATTTTGATTTATCAGAAATTAAAATAGCAATAATGGAGCAAAACGGTAAGCTGAGCTTTCTGCCGAAATCGGATTACCGACCGATAACGCCTAAAGATATGGCATTAACAGTACCGGGTGCAGGAATTACCGTAAACGTGGTTATTGACGGCATTGTTTTAGAACAAAATCTTGAGTCGGCAGGACTTTCTAAAGCACAGCTTTTAACCGAAATGTCAAAGGCTAAAGCTGAGGATTTAAAATCGGTAATGCTTGCAACGGCTGACCAAAACGGTGTAGTAACATTTTATAAAAAGGATACCGTCAGTACCTCTCGTGACCCATTTCTGTAATTGCCGAAATTCAGGGCATAATATAGAAAACAGTAAAAGGGAGGTGAAAGAATGAACCCCGTAGATAATAAAAATGAGTACAACCCCAGAGAAAGTCAGTATTTCCAAGGCCTTCCGGCATTTGTGCAGGAGTCTATTATGCAGTCGGCAGGCTCTATTGAAAATGATGAGGAGCTTCGTGCTGCTGCCGAGCAGTTGATTAAGGCTGATAACGGCTTGATTTAAACAGAAGGTCTTTTAAAAAACTTTGTTATATCGGCTTTCTTTAGACAAGGGAGCCTTAAAAAGAAAAAAGCGAGCAGGTTTTAACCTGTTCGCTATAATTTCTTACTTTTAGTATCTAAAATTAGATAGCACGAGTAACCTTACCGGAACGGAGGCAACGGGTGCAGGCATAAATCCTACAAGGAGCACCGTTTACGATAGCCTTAACGCGCTTTACGTTGGGCTTCCAGGTTCTGTTGGTACGTCTGTGTGAGTGAGATACCTTGATACCGAAAGTGATTTCTTTGCTGCAGATGTCACACTTTGCCATGAGTCTGCACCTCCTTAGTCATTCTATACGTAATTCATAATTAAACTACATACAATCGCAAATGATATAATAACAGAAACTTTTGCAATTTGCAAGCATTATTTTTATAATTTCGAAAAAATTTTCAAAATACTGTAAGTCTTATTTAAAAAGTATTTCAATATAGTTGCTTTTTTCCGAAAAATAGTGTATAATTGACAAGAATTACACTGGAAACGATTGGAATGGTGCCTTGTGGCGATAAAAGCCGTTATATTTGACCTTGACGGAACATTGCTTAATACGTATGAGGATTTGGCAAATGCGGTGAATTTCGCACTTAAGGAGAACGGATATCCTGAACACGAACCGGAAAAATTTAAAATTTTTACCGGCAACGGCACAGATGTGATGATTATGCGTGCTTTACCTGTGTATTGCCGAAATGAAGAGACGCTAAAAAAGATACGCGAAATTTATTTTCAGTATTATAATGCTCATTCAGGTGAGTGTACACGTGTGTATGACGGTATAATGGAGCTTTTGCAGGAACTAAAGCTTAAAGGGATAAGGTTGGCCGTTACCTCTAATAAGATTGAGTTTATGACTCAGAGTGTTATTAAGGAATATTTCGGTGACATCTTTGATTATGTTACAGGTCAGGGTGAAGGCGTAGCACCTAAACCGGACCCGTCTATGGTAAAAAAGGCTATGAACGCTCTTTCGGTTGAGCCCTCAGAGTGCCTTTATGTCGGTGATACCGATGTTGATGCTCAAACCGGCAAAAATTCCGGTATTTTCACCGTTGGTGTGCTATGGGGCTTCCGCGATGAAAAAGAGCTTAGGGAAAACGGTGCAGATGTAATTGTCAGCAAGCCTTTGGAAATATTAAACTACATATAAATTTATGCTTATTTTGAAAAAGAGGTGCTTTAAATTATGAAACGCAGTGATTATCTCGGTTGGGACGAATATTTTATGGGTATTGCCTTGTTGTCCTCTCAGCGCAGTAAGGACCCGAGTACTCAGGTTGGCTCGTGTATCGTCAACAGTGAAAACCGCATTATGGCGGTTGGCTATAACGGTATGCCCTACGGCTGTGATGATGATGAATATCCGTGGGACCGTGAGGGCGAACCTTTGGACAGCAAGTATATGTTTGTTTGTCATGCCGAGCTTAACGCAATTCTTAATTTTAACGGCGGCTCAATGAAGGGTTTTAGAATTTATACTACTCTTTTCCCTTGTAATGAGTGTGCTAAGGCTATTATTCAAAAGGGGATTGCAGAGGTTATTTATCTTTCGGATAAGTACGCCGATGCCGAAATGACCAAGGCCGCGAAAATGATGTTCAAATCAGCAGGTGTTATCTGCCGCGAGTATGAGCAGACAATGAAGGTTGCCGAATTAAAGCTTTAATTTTATTGTTGCTTTTTTAAAACCGATTGAGTCAGTCAATCGGTTTTAATTTTTTTGTGAATTTTCTTCGGTTTCTCTTGCAGTAGTGAGCATAATCTATTATAATATAATAGATTAATTGTATATTGGGTATGAGTGCCTGATATTTAGTTTACATAATACTTGCGTTAAGCATAAATACAAAACAACTTCGGAGGCGTTGTATGTTTACAAGAGATATTTTTATTGACCTTGGCACAGATAATACCCGTGTGGGAATTAAGGGCAGGGGAATCGTGGCACGTGAGCCGTCGGTTGTTGCTTATGATGTTCGCAATGATACTGTTCGTGCCGTTGGCTCGGCGGCCAAGGAAATGATTGGACGTACACCCGGCTCGATTGTTGCCGTTAAGCCAATTAAAGGCGGTGTTATTGCCGATTTCGATGTTACCGAGGCAATGCTTCGTAAATTTATAAAATCTGCACTTCGCGGCTCGCTGTTTTCACGTTGCCGTGTTATGCTTTGCGTTCCTTCGGGTGTTACTGAGGTTGAAAGCCGTGCAATTTTTGATGCTGCAAGTCATGCCGGTGCTTCAGAGGTTGATCTTATTGAGGTTCCGCTTGCTGCTGCAATCGGCGCAGGTGTAAAGGTTGGTGCGGCTTCGGGCAGTATGGTTGTCGATATCGGCGGCGGTACTACCGAGGTTGCGGTTATTGCCTTAGGTGATATTGTTACTTCGCAGTCAACCAAATCGGCAGGCGATAGCTTTGATGAGGCCATAATTAACTTCATCCGTAAAAAGCACAATCTTTTGATTGGTGACCGTACTGCCGAGCAGATTAAAATCGCAATCGGTTCTGCTATGGAGTATGAAAACGAGGGCGCTATTGAGGTTAAGGGCCGTAATTTAGTTGACGGCTTGCCCAAAAATATTGAGGTTACCGCAGCTGAGGTTAGGGAGGCTGTTTCGGACCAGCTTTATCAGATTATTGATACTATTCGCTATACTTTTGAAAAAACGCCGCCTGAATTGGCTGCTGATATTATTGATAAGGGTATTGTACTGACCGGCGGAAGCTCAAAACTGCGTAATATTGAAAAGCTGATTGCGATCGAAACCGGTATGGCCGTAACGGTGGCTGACGACCCGTCTGACTGTGTAGCAAGGGGTATCGGCGAACGAATTGAAAACAACCTCACTTTTGACACCTATACCTTTAAAAGAGGCAAGAGATACAGATAAAGGAGGCAATATTATGCGCTTTTTTCTAAGAAGCCGGAGTTTTAAAATCTTTATTGCCACAGTGTCGGCAGTTTTGGTGGTTGTTATTTTAACGGCCGTTTTCAGCCGAGTTACATCTCCTGTCAGCAGCTTTGTAGGAGCTGTCACAACACCCATTCAAAAGGCTTTTAAATCGGTTTCCGACTGGGTCGGAGGAATTACAGGTGCTATCGGTGATAACCAGGCTTTGCTTGCTGAAATTGAAGCGTTGAAAAAGGAAAACGCATCTTTGGCTGATAAGCTTATTGATATGGAGGAGCTGTCGGCTGAAAATAAAAACTATGAGCAGTATTTGGGTATTAAGGAAAAGAACCCTGAAATGCTGTTTCAGTCTGCACAAATTGCGGCAAGGGATAATACCGATCCGTACCACGGATTTACGATAAACGTAGGTCTTATTGACGGCGTTTCACTGCACGACCCCGTAATTACCGATTTGGGCTTAATCGGCTATATCAGTGAAATTGCACCGACCTATTCTAAGGTAGTAACCGTGTTGAGTCCTGAGCTTAAATTCGGTGCTTACGACAGCCGTACCGAGGATGACGGCATACTGTCAGGCAGAGCCGATTTGGCGATTGATAATAAATGCTATTTGTATAATCTTAGGAGAGACTGTACCGTGGCGGTTGACGATTATATTGTTACTGCAGGCGGAAGCGTGTTTCCAAAGGGCTTGATTATCGGCCGCGTGTCGGATATAAAGCAGCAGAGTAAGGATTCATCACTTTATGCTGAGCTTAAATCCAGTGTTGAATTTGACCGTCTTAAAGAGGTTATGGTAATAACCTACTTTACAGGTCAGGGATATATCGGTCCTAAGGAGTAAATAGGTGTAGGTATGAATGCGTTCAGAGTAAGATATTTAATCGCTATTTCGGTATATACGCTTGTTACGGCGGCTATTGTTTTAGTACAATCTACGGGACTTTTTACTTTGCAGATAGGAACTGCCTCGGCGGTATTGGTTCTACCGCTTACAATTTATGCAGGCTTTTATTTCGGCCCCTTAGGTGCTGCCGCAGTCGGCTTTTTGGCAGGTGCCGCAACCGATACCTATTCGTCACCGTTGGTGTTTAATACGCTTTTTTTAACAGCTGTGGGACTGACTGCAGGACTTTTGATGTCTCACTATTTTAACCGCAATTTTGCGGCTTCGGTGGTTGTTAATTTAAGCGGCTCGGCAATATATTTTATCTTAAAATGGTTTTTTATATATGCCTTCAGTGACCCGTCTGCAGGCTTTGTTCTGCTTCACTTTTCATTGCCGTCATTTATTTATACAGGTTTATTGGGTGTTGCTTTGTTTTTTGTATTTAATCCTATTTTAAAAAAGGTACCTTTAAGGCCGACAAAATAGATATATAAGGAGGTGACCGCTTATGTATGTTAAAAGACGTCAGAATCCGAGAATTATTTCGCTGATTTCAATAATGCTGGTTGTGTTTATTATATTCGGCGTGCGTGCTACACAGTTTCAGGTGGTCACTGCCGATGATTTTTCACTTAAAAATGCACATTTGACCGCTATAAGCACTAAAATACCCGCTACCCGTGGCGAAATTGTTGACCGCTACGGCAGACCTATTGCAACAAACCGTGACGGATACAGTATTGTATTTAACAGTGCTTATATGAAAAAGGCGGATTATAACAGTTCCATCAAAACCTTGACCGAACTTTTGCGCGCTTATGAGTGTGAATGGGAGGACAGGCTCCCGATGTCAACATCGGCACCGTATGAATTTACCGACGAAAGCGGTGCAAAGCGTTTAAAGAAAATTTTAAAGCTTAACGATTATGCTACACCTGAAAACTGCTATAATGAAATGGTTAAGCGTTACGCTCTAGAAGGGTATGTTGAAAACGACCGCCGTACTATAATGGGTGTTCGCTATACTATGGAGCGCGCCGATTTCTCGGTTTCCAATCCCTTCACTTTTTCTGAGGATATACCGGCCGAGCTTATGCTTACGGTTGCAGAGTCCTTTTCTCATATCAGAGGTATTGAGATTAATGTTGTGTCTTACCGTCAGTATGCTGATTCGACCTTGGCGCCGCATACAATCGGCACTATCGGCAAAATCAATGCCGATGAATGGGAAACGTTAAAGGATAAGGGATATTCCTATAATGATTATGTGGGTAAAAGCGGTGTAGAAAAGGCTTTTGAAACCTATCTTCGCGGTGTTGACGGAAAAATGACCTATTATTTCGATAAGCAGGGAAACGTTGTCTATACCGAGATAACTAAGCAGCCAGTGCAGGGTCATACAGTGTTTTTAACATTGGATTCCAAATTGCAAAAGGTGTCGCAGGATGCCTTGGCAGAGAATATCAAAAAGCTTAATTCCAACGGTCAAACAATAACCGGCGGCTCGGTGGTAATTACGAATGTCAAAACCGGTCAGGTGCTTGTTTCAGCAAACTATCCGTCGTATGACCTTAATAATCTGAGTGATTATTTGGGTGATGAGGTTAAAAATAATCCGCTTTTTGACCGTGCGTTAAGAGGTGTGTATCCTCCGGGCTCGGCATATAAGCCGTTGGTTGCCGTTACAGGACTTCAGGAGAATTTGATTGACCCTTACGATACCGTTTTCTGCAAGGAAATATACGATTATTATGAAGACTATCAGCCGTCCTGTATGCATTATCATAAGACGGTGAATGTGTTTAGAGCTATTTCCGAATCCTGCAACTTTTACTTCTTTGATTTGGGTCGCAGAGTTGGTATAACACGTTTAAACGACTATTCCAAAAAGTTTGGACTTGGTGTGAAAACGGGTATAGAGCTTAGTGAATCGGCAGGTGTATTGGCAGGTCCGCAGTATTCGGCAACAATTGGTACGCCGTGGTATGACGGTATGACACTGTCTGCCGCAATCGGACAGTCGGACAATGCCTTTACACCCTTGCAGCTTGCAGGCTATACGGCAACCATTGCCAACGGAGGAACGCGATTTAAGACTACCTTACTCAATGAAGTCAGAACTGCATCGGGCAATGAAAAGGTTTGTTCTTCAGTACCTGAAATTTTAGACCAGCTTAATATAGATGATGCGGTAATTACTGCTGTAAAAAAGGGTATGCAGTCGGTTGCTGAGGAAGGAACCGCAAGTGCTTACTTTAAGGATTATCCCGTAAAAATCGGCGGTAAAACCGGTACTGCTCAGGTTACAGGCCGACCCGATAACAGTGTGCTTATACTGTTCGCTCCGTATGAGGATCCTGAGATTGCCGTTTCAATTGTGGTTGAACGCGGAGAAAGAAGTCTTTCGACAGGCCCCGTTGCTAAGGCTATTATGGATGAGTATTTCTTTGGCTCGGTCGAGCCGGAAATTGATAACAGTCCGAATGAGCTGTTGAAATAGTAGAATCAGATTGTGAATTTTTTACTTTACAAATAAAGTAAAATATGATAAGATGTATTCGTTAAACTGTGCCTTTTAGTTTTGTGAGGTGAAGAGATTGGGTAAGACGGTTGTGCTAATATCTTCCAAGGGCGGCAGCGGTAAATCCACCGTTGCAGTCGGTCTTGCTACAGCCTTTTCGCTAAACGGCAAACGCACACTGTTGATTGATGCTGACGAGGGTGCAAGATGTCTGGACTCAATGCTTAATGTCAATGCTCAAACGGTGTTCGATATTTCGGATGTACTGAAGGGTAACTGTGAGGCTGACGATGCGATTATAGATGTGCCGCAGCTTAAAGGTGTTTATATTATTCCGTCACCGCTTACCGGTGAGCCGCTTGACCTTACTAAGCTTGGAAAATTGACTGAAACATTAGAGCAGGATTATGATTACGTTATTGTCGATACCAAGGGTCAGCTTCCTGCCGAAAGGCTTGTGGGCTTACCAAGGTCGGCTGAGGTTATTTCGGTTGTAGCTACCGATAAAATTGCCGTAAGAAATACCGGGATTTTAAATACCGAGTTGATTCGTGCGGGCTTTACTCCGAGGCTGATTATTAACCGTTTTAAACGAAAAACTGCTGACGGCAGTACAGTTAATATCGACAGTATAATTGATGAAGCAAACGCAAGACTGATAGGTATTATTCCTGAGGATAAGAGTATTGGTGCATATGAGGGTGCTATTTTGTTTGGAACTGCCGCAAAGGCAGTCTTCAGAATTGCAGGAAGAATTAACGGTTTTGAAAACCCGTTGCCCAAAATCAAGAACATTTTATAAAGTAAAGGATGGATTGAATTGAAAATTGCTATTATTGCACATGACGCAAAAAAAGAACTTATGGTTCAGTTTTGTATTGCTTACTGTGGTATTTTGAGCCGCCATACCATCCTTGCTACCGGTACTACCGGCAAGCTGGTTGCTGAGGCTACCGGTCTTGAAATTGTAAGATTTTTAAGCGGTGATCAAGGCGGCGTTCAGCAAATTGCATCACGCATAGGCTGTGATGAGGTTGATATGGTGCTTTTCTTCAGAGACGCCTTAAAGGGCGAGTCTGAGCCGGACGAGAGTTCAATTATGCGTCTTTGTGATGTGCATAATATCCCGGTTGCAACAAATATTGCTACTGCTGAAATGCTTGTTCACGGTCTTGAACGCGGTGACCTTGATTGGCGTGAGATTGTTCATACCAACTAAACAAAAGATAAAAATAATTCCTCACCAAAAAGGTGGGGAATTTATGTATAAATTTAGGGTGATAAAATATGGCAAAATACAATACTTCTATAAAGGGTACTGCCGATGTACTTCCGGCTGATAGCTATAAATGGCAGTTTGTAGAGCGTAAAATGCTCGAAACAGCCGGTCTTTTCGGCTTTTCCGAGATAAGGGTTCCGGTTTTTGAGCATACAGAGGTTTTTACTAAAAACGTAGGTGAAACCACTGACGTTGTTCAAAAGGAAATGTATACCTTCCGCGATAAGGGTGACCGTTCGATTACCCTGCGTCCTGAGTTTACTGCGGGTGTTGTCCGTTCGGTTATAGAGCACGGTCTTATTAACGGTGCACTGCCGGTTAAAACTTGTTATGTGGGTGGCTGCTACCGTTACGAGAAGCCTCAGGCCGGCAGAATGAGAGAGTTTCATCAGTTCGGCGTTGAAATGTTTGGTGCCGCTGACCCTGCTGCCGATGCCGAGATTATTTTGTTGGCAAATTCGGTGCTGACTAATTTAGGTATCAGGAATTTATCCTTAGAGCTTAATTCAATCGGTTGCCCCGAGTGCAGAGCAAAGTATCATGCTGCCTTGAAGGAATATTTTTCGGCAAGGAAAACAGAGCTTTGTGAAACCTGTCAGGATAGACTTGACCGCAACCCCATGCGTATTTTAGATTGCAAATCGCCGATTTGTAAGGAAATTGCCGATAAGGCACCGGTGATGATAGATTTCCTTTGTGACGGCTGCCGTGAGCATTTTGAGGGTGTTAAAAAGCACTTAGAGTCGGCAGGGCTGAAATTTACAGTTAATCCGAAAATCGTTCGCGGACTTGATTATTATACTAAGACTGTTTTTGAATTTGTATCGGATGATATTGGTGCACAGTCAACAGTTTGCGGCGGCGGACGTTATGACGGTCTTGTTGGTCAAATGGGCGGTCCCGAGCTGCCGTCATTGGGCTTTGCAATGGGAATTGAGCGTTTATTGATGGTTATGGAAGCACAAAATGCCGAGTTCCCTGAGGCTAAGACTATTGATGTATATATTGCCACAATGGGCGAAGCTGCCAAGCTTGAGGCGACCAAGCTTTGTATGGATTTGAGAAATGAAGGCTTTACTGCCGTAACCGATGTTGCCGGACGCTCGGTTAAGGCTCAAATGAAGTACGCCGATAAAATCGGTGCAGCGTTTAGTACCGTTATCGGTGATGATGAGCTTGCAAGTGACCGTTGTGTATTGAAGAATATGGCTAATGGCGAGCAACACGAGGTTAGGCTGTCAGACGGCATTATTGCCGCAATGTATGACCACCAGCTTGACATATTGTCAGTTGATGACGAGGAGCTTCAGAAAATTTTAGATTTTAACAAGTGATTATCATAAAAACAAAACGCAGTAGGTTCTACTGCGTTTTGTCATATGCTTTAAATTATTTTAAAAGAGACATTTCCTCGGCGCATTTTTTGCATATTTTCTTATCCTTGAAGATTATAATGTCGTTTTCACCTTGGCAAAAAATACAGGCCGGTTCATACTTTTTTAGGATTATTGAATCATCTTGAGTGTAGAGTTCCAATAAACCTCCGTTTTGCTTAACACCGAATTTTTGTCTCAATTCTGCAGGGATTACAATTCTTCCAAGTTTATCAACATTCCTCACGATTCCCGTTGCTTTCATAACGTTAACCTCACTTTATCAAATTCATAGTATATTATACCTTGTGATTTTAGGTTAGTCAACAAAAAACGACTTAGTTCGACATCTACATAGGTAATTGACGTTTAACGTGCAAAAAATCCGACTGAATACTCAGTCGGATTTTTTGTAGGAATTATATTAAATTATTTATTTATTTAATAAGGCTTGTACCGTCCATTTCAGCCGGTTGCTCTAATTCCAATATTTTAAGAATTGTCGGGGAAATGTCGCAAAGCTTACCGCCCTCACGAAGCTCGCAATTCATACCTACAACACTAAACGGTACAGGGTTGGTGGTATGTGCAGTGAAGGGTGAGCCGTCGGTGTCGCTCATTCTGTCGGCATTACCGTGGTCGGCAGTGATAAGCACAATACCGTCCATAGCTCTTGTTGTCTCAACAATACGTCCAACGCAGGCATCAACGGTTTCAACCGCCTTTACAGCTGCTTCGAATACGCCGGTGTGACCAACCATATCACAGTTTGCAAAGTTCAAAATGACAACATCGTACTTGCCGCTTTTTATAGCCTCACAAGCCTTGTCGCAAACCGGAACAGCACTCATCTCAGGTTGCATATCATAGGTTGCAACAGCGGGTGACTTAACCAAAATTCTGTCTTCGCCTTCATACTCAACCTCTTTGCCGCCGTTGAAGAAAAATGTTACGTGAGCGTATTTCTCAGTTTCAGCAATGCGAAGCTGGGTCATACCGTTTTTAGAAAGATATTCGCCCAAGGTGTTAACCAAGGTCTGCGGTTTGAATGCAATCTCAACGTTCGGCATAGTAGCGTCGTATTGAGTCATACAAACGTAGAATACCTGTTTTCTGCCGCCTTTACGCACAAATCCGTTGAAATCATCATCAACAAAGGTACGGGTAATCTCACGTGCACGGTCAGGACGGAAGTTAAAGAAGATAACACTGTCGCCGTCGGCGATGGCCTTACCGCCTGCGATAACAGTAGGAATAACAAACTCATCGGTCAAGTTTTTGCCGTCCTCGTCGATTGTCTCATATGACTTTTTGATAGCAGCAACTGCATCATCTGCCATAATACCGTCGCCTAAAACAGCAGCGTTGTAGAACTTTTCAACACGGTCCCAACGGTTATCGCGATCCATACCGTAGTAACGACCTGCAATTGTTGAAATTTTACCGATGCCGATATCGGCCATTTTCTGTTGGAGCTGTGCTACGTAATCTGCACCTGAAGCAGGAGGCACATCACGTCCGTCCAAAAGTGCGTGAACGTAAACCTCGGTAAGACCGAAAACCTTTGCCATCTCAATCAAAGAATAAAGGTGTTCAATGTGGCTGTGAACACCGCCGTCTGAAAGCAGTCCCATAAAATGTAATGCAGAGTGATTCTTCTTGCAGTTTTCAATAGCGCCGATAATTGCCTCGTTGTGGGGCAGCTCACCGTCACGTGCTGCCTTGGTAATACGGGTTAATTCCTGATAAACAACACGGCCTGCACCGATATTGGTGTGACCGACCTCAGAATTACCCATCTGGCCGTCAGGCAAGCCTACATCCATACCCGAAGCACCGATTTTAGTGGTGGGATTTTCCTTGAAAATTTTATCAAGGCAGGGAGTTTTAGCGGTGTGAATGGCGTTACCCATTTTGTCAGGGTCAAAGCCGAAACCGTCCATAATAGTCAAAACAATAGGTTTTTTCATTGATATACCTCTTGAAAAATATTTAAAGTTAATTATTTGCTTGCTGCCTTAACGATAATCGAGAAATCCTCAGCCTTTAAGGAAGCACCGCCGATAAGACCGCCGTCTACATTAGCCTTAGCTACAAGCTCGTCAGCGTTCTTAGCGTTCATAGAGCCGCCGTACTGAATGGTAACAGTTTCAGCAACATCCTTACCGTAAACCTCTGCAATAGCTTCACGAACATAGCCGTTACCTTCGTCAGCCTGCTCAGCAGTAGCGGTAACACCGGTACCGATAGCCCAAACCGGCTCATAAGCAATGATAACGTTTTTCAACTGCTCGGCAGTAACATTGGTCAATGCCATTTTGGTCTGGAATTTCAAAAGAGTTTCGGTATAACCTAATTCTCTTTGCTCCAAGGTCTCGCCAACGCAAACGATAGCGGTTAAGCCTGCATTCAAAGCGGCAAGTGTACGGAGGTTAACAGTCTGGTCGGTCTCACCGAAGTACTGTCTGCGTTCAGAGTGGCCGATAACAACATAACGTACGCCGGATTCTACCAGCATTTCAGCAGAAATTTCACCGGTGTAAGCACCCGAAGCTTTGAAGTGAACATTCTCGGCACCGATTTCTATGTTAGAACCCTTAGCAGCCTCAACAGCGGCAGGAATGTCGATAAACGGTACGCAAAGTACAACCTTGCAATCGGCACCTGCTACAAGCGGCTTCATCTCGTTGATGAGAGCGGTGGTTTCAGCAGGGGTTTTATTCATTTTCCAGTTACCTGCTATAACTGCATTTCTTAATGTCTTATTCATTATAATTTCCTCCAAATTGTATTTTATTAATTACACAAAACTGCGGCACAAGAGATAGCCTCGTGCCGCGGTTTGAATTTTAATTAAAGATAATTACTTATCGTTAACTGCTGCAATACCGGGAAGCTCCTTACCCTCAAGGAACTCAAGCGAAGCACCACCACCGGTAGAAATATGGCTCATCTTAGGACCAAATCCCAAGGTGTTAACTGCAGCTGCAGAGTCACCGCCGCCGATAATGGTGGTAGCATCGGTCTCAGCTAAAGACTTAGCAACGGCAATGGTACCCTTTGCCAGGGTGGGGTTCTCAAATACGCCCATAGGTCCGTTCCAAACAACGGTCTTAGCACTCTTTACAGCCTCGGCAAACATTTCGGCAGTTTTAGTACCGATATCAAGACCCATAGAGTCGTTAGGAATCTTGTCAGCATCAACAACGGTAACTTCAACAGGACCGTCAATCGGGTCAGGGAATACCTTACCGACAGTACAGTCAATAGGAAGAAGAAGCTTAACACCGTTAGCCTCTGCCTTAGCCATCATTTCCTTACAATACTCAATCTTCTCTTGGTCTAAAAGGCTGGTACCTACGCCATAGCCCTTAGCTGCCAAGAAGGTGTAAGCCATACCGCCACCGACAATAACTGTGTCAGCCTTGGTAAGCAGGTTCTCGATAACGGGAAGCTTGTCTGCAACCTTAGCACCGCCGAGGATTGTAACAAACGGACGTTGCGGATTTTCAACAGCACCGCCTAAGAACTTCAATTCCTTCTGCATAAGATAGCCAACTGCAGCTTCCTCAACAAAAGCGGTAACACCGACGGTAGAGCAGTGTGCTCTGTGTGCGGCACCGAAAGCATCATTAACATAGATTTCGCAAAGAGAAGCCAATTCCTTAGAGAGAGCCTCACCGTTCTTGGTCTCTTCTGCACGGTAACGGGTGTTCTCTAAAAGAACAACATCTCCGTCCTTCATAGCGGCAACAGCTGCCTTTGCATTCTCGCCGACAACTGAAGCATCAGCTGCAAAAACAACCTCTTTACCCAAATGCTCACTCAAACGGGCAGCAACAGGAGCCAAGCTTAATTCCGGTTTGGGTTCGCCCTTCGGCTTGCCGAGGTGAGAGCAAAGGATAACCTTACCACCGTCTTGGATAAGCTTTTTAATGGTGGGAAGAGCGGCTACGATACGGTTTTCATCGGTGATAACACCATTCTTCAAGGGAACGTTGAAGTCGCAACGGACAAGCACGCGTTTGCCTTTTACATTGATGTCATCTACGGTTTTTTTGTTTAATACAGACATAAGTTACATCCTTTCACATTGATAAAATTTGAACAATCTTATTTTACTTTATTTTTCTGAATTTTTCAAGTCATTATTTAGATATTATAGAGAATTTTTTAAGCTTCGGTTTGTGCAAAATGTCGAATACTTCTTATTCGTCCCATTTATAGTTATGAAGCTGACCTTTATTTTGCAGCTCAGGGTAGTTCCATTGCCTTAAAACCTCATAAACCCCGACGGCTACGGTATTGGAAAGATTAAGACTTCGAGCCTCACCCAACATTGGCAGTCGTACACATTCCTCCTTGTGCCGGAGCAACAGCTCTTCAGGAAGTCCTTTGGTTTCTTTGCCGAAAAACAGGTAGCAGTTGTCCGGATATTCAACATCGGTATGCGTTTTAAGTCCTTTAGTTGTAAAATAAAAGCAGGCACCGTTGTTTTTGGAGTAGAAATCCTCCAGATTATCGTAATAGGTAATGTCAAGCAAATACCAATAATCCAAGCCGGCGCGCTTCAGCTTTTTGTCGTCAATGGCGAAACCCATAGGACGGATGATGTGAAGCCGTGCTCCGGTTGCGGCACAGGTTCTGGCAATGTTTCCGGCGTTTTGCGGAATTTCCGGTTCAACTAAAACAATGTTAAGAGTTTTCATAATAATCTCACTCCGAGCATTTAAAATCTTGACAACAGGGTAATAAACATTTATTATTAAAACAGTATAGCATTAAATTGTTGTTTTGGCAAATGCTTTTTATATTATTTTACATAAGGTGATAAATTTGAGTAAGATGAGAAATTCCAATATCAGAAAATATGCCGAGCTTGCTGTTAAGGGTAACAGAGAAAGAAGTGCGGTTGATATTTTGACTAAGTGGTTAACGGTGATTTATTGGCTAGCTGCCGCAGCGGCTATTGTTACCTGCCTTACAATGATGATAGGTAATCTGGTATGGATGAGTGAATA
>JAEIGA010005953.1_pt1 | contig 18560 bp, 45 predicted proteins | sample 9270691 | NCBI WGS metagenome assembly JAEIGA01 (sample SAMN17057246, study PRJNA624740) | gut metagenome | biome: biome; isolation source: fecal sample | host: Bos grunniens | place: China: Xizang | collected 2019
GTTTTATTGGACATGATAACAGATGAAAGTTCAACGCAAAAAATCAATTTCTTTTTAGGTTACGCAAGTTCATCAAATCCCCGTAGTTTTGCATGTAGTTACGGAAGCTTGATTGCCGTTAATGACCACTACATAGTATATGGTTCATGGACATACTAAACTATCTTATACTTCACGGACGTACAGTTGAAGTCATCACTATGGCATTAGTGGTGGCTTTTTCTGTTGGACTTTATGTAGGTGCAAAAATGAGTTTGTGCGCAGATTGTAAACACTTTGAACAGACGAATAAAGAATCAGGCATATGTGATGTCAAGTCAGATAATTGGTTCGACACCTATGTTCTTGCCAATGATGACGCACCTTGTGAGAAGTTTGAACCTTATGAGGATTCATGGGAGAGCGTGAGCAAATGACATTCTTAAACATTATCGGTGCAATATACATGATACTTTGCCTTTTATGCCCTGTTCTGTTACCTATTATCATAGTCTGCGCATATTATCAGGTGAGAAGATGAACACGATAGACAAAATCCTACTTGGTTTAGTCGGCTTCCTCATAGGCTTCACAGTTGCCATGATTGTCCTGTTCTGTATCTTCCAGGCAACACCTGACACCTTGATTGAGTGTGTCTTTGCCTGTGGAGCGAGTGAAGCGGTCATAACCTTTGCGATATGGTGGATTAAGAAAAAACATGGCAAAAATGTGTCAAATTCATGTCAAGAGAAGGAGAAAACAAAATGACAGTTACATTATTTATCACAATCTTAACGCTTGGTGCCGGTGTCACGTCACTCTTGACGGAAGCAATCAAGAAGGCTTATGAGAACGCACACAAGGAGTATTCCGCAAATCTCATAGCATTGGTGGATGCAATAGTAGTAGGCATGGGCGGAACAGCCGTAAACTATATGCTTTTGGGTATTCCGTGGACAGTTAACAACATAATCTGCATGGTGCTTATGGCCGTATGCGTATGGATCGGAAGTATGGTCGGCTACGACAAATTGGTACAGCTTATCGGCCAGGTGGCTAACATCCCTAAAAAGGATGAGGAAGAAGGAGAATGATGGAAGAATTACGATCATTGGCAAGTGTTATGGCTCTAATCGGTGTACCTACTTTGTTTGCCTGTGCATCATACTTCATCAAGGCTTGTATGAAGTTTAGCAAGAAGATAGATATTCTGATGAACGCGCAGCAGAAACAGATGCGTAGGGAACTGACACAGGACTATCACAAGTACATAGCACAGGGATTCATAGATGATGATGACCTGGATATGTGGGAAGCATCTTATCAGGCTTATCACGCACTCGGAGAAAACGGCATCATGGATTCCAGACGTGAAGACCTGATACATCTTAATTCACATTCACATAGGTGATGATATGGCAAGTAAAAAACAGATAGAAGATTTTATCACAATGATGATTCCGATTGCCAAACGACAGGCGAAGAAACACGGCTACAAGATATATGCGTCTGTCTGCATAGCACAAGCCGCACATGAAAGCGGATGGGGAACATCAGCAAAAATGAAAAATGCCAATGCCCTGTTTGGTGTTAAAGTCGGTAAATCCGCTTGGCACTTTGGTAACGCATGGAAAGACAAAGCCTACAAAACAGGAACACACGAGTATTACAACGGCAAGAAAGAGTTTATTCAAGACTATTTCCGTGAATACGATTCCGTAGAGGATGCCACAGAAGACTACATGGACCTTCTTTGTACGGCAAGCAGATATAAGGGAGCATTAAATCAGCCTACACCGAAGAAGTGCATAGAAGAAATCGTAAAGGGCGGATATGCTACGGGGCCTGACTATGCTAAACACATCATGCAAACTATCAATGCTCACAATCTGACAAGGTATGATACTTCTCTGGAATACTATCCTAAGTACAGAGGAGATTCACAATCAATAGTGATTGCATTGGAGAACATAGGGGAAGATGCTTCATTTAATCATCGAAAAGAAATCTATGGGGCAAACTGTGCCGGAGAATACAGAGGAAGCGAGAAGCAAAACCTTGAATTGGTAAGGAGAATCAAGGCCGGAGAACTTATAAAAGAATAAGGACGAGTATGAAGATACCAGAAGACCTGTTAAATTCCAACATTGAGTTTTGCATCAATGAATATGTTCGACTATATGAACACAGAGACATGCTGCGCGAGAGGTGGTTTTACGGGAAAACCCTTGAGCAAATCGCAGAAGAACATTGCTTGTCAGTGACGCAAGTAAAAAACATCATATACACACAGGGTGACAAGATACTTATCAAAGCATCCCAAATGTGACCAAATTTAGTCTAAACACAGCCTATCTGATTTCTTTCAGGTAGGCTTCTTTTTTTTTATCATTAAGTCATACAAGAGAGGTAACGATGTATGGCTTATCAATATTATCAACCAAATCCAAAAAAACAATCAGTTGGTGACTGCGTAATCAGAGCATTATGCAGGGCAACAGGCGAAGATTGGTATAGCGTTTATACGCAGGTGACTATTCAAGGGTATGCATTAGCAGATATGCCTTCCAGCAATGCTGTGTGGGGCAGATATCTCAAAGAGAATGGATACAAGCGGTACATCGTGCCTAACACTTGCCCTGATTGCTATACGATCAGAGAATTTGTAGATGACAATCCCAAAGGCACATTCATAATCTGTACCGGAAGTCATGTAGTCACTGCCATAGATGGCAATTATTATGACTCCTGGGATTGTGGTAGTGAAATCCCCATATTCTATTACAGAAAGGAAGAAGAGAATGCCGAATCCTAATTATCCTCAGTATCCGATGTCTTATCTGCCTTATCAGTATGCGCAGTATCCTATGCAAACGCAGCAGCCACAACAGTCTCAGCAATTGCAAAGTGCAGGCTTTATATTAGTGCCTACAGAGGAGGATGCATACCGGTATCCTGTTGCATTGGGTAAGTGCATGACATTTAAGGTAGAAAACGAGCCTATTGTTATTGAGAAATCAATGTCATTCTCTCAATTAGAGAATCCAAGGATAGACAGATATAGGCTTGTCCGCGAGGAAATTGTAGAGGACGCAAAAACGATTGAAAGCGCAGAAGCAGTACAATCTTACGATGATTGCATAAAAGAGGAATTGCAAGCCATCAGACGCGATATCGAGGGCATTAAGGAAAAGCTTGCAAGTACATCCAAGACAGTGACCAAGAAGAAAGAGGAGAGTGCAAATGAATAATCTTTTCCAGATGTATCAGCAGATGATGCAGAATCCTATGGCTTTACTTTCTCAGAGATTTAATATCCCACAGGGAATGGATATGGGTGATCCGAATGCCATCATTCAGCATTTGCTCAACACAAATCAGGTTTCACAGGCCCAGGTTAATCAGGCTATGCAGATGAGAAACAATCCGGCAATCCAGATGCTCATGGGAGGAAGACGATGATGGATTTAATTAAGAAGAAACTCAATCAGTATATCATGGCCTTGATAGAGAAAGAGACTCTCACGGCTGATGAGTACATGATCCTGGTGATGGAATATGAAAAGCGCAAGGAAGAGTCACAAAAATCAAGTGATGATACTATCCTGCGTATATTTTCACGATTAAACTGAAGCAACAACGTGGGTGTGTATTTTGCAATATTAATAATGCATGCCTGCGTTTAAGCGATATTAAGACAAGTGCGCATAGTCTTGATATAGATCATTAACTGTCCAAAATATAGGACACTAACCCCAAAAAGTTATGGGGTAGAAAGGAATAATTATGAACGAAGGAAATGGAATAGTAACAACAATGCCTGTTACACCTACATATGGTGGAAACGGCAACAATGGCTTTGGCGGCTTTGGAGGAGATGGCTGGTGGATTATTCTGCTTTTACTCTTCGCAGGCGGAGGCTGGGGAAATGGCTTTGGCGGATATGGTGGTGGAGACCTTTATCCTTGGATGAACCAGGCAGACATCACTACAAGCGGCTTCCAGAATGCAGCCACTAATTCTGCAATAGCATCACTTCAGAACAGTGTAACAAGTGGCTTTGGTGATATTCAGACCGCTCTTTGTGGCGGCTTTGCCGGAGTCGAAGCAGGTGCAAATGCACGTCAGATGGCAGATATGCAGCAGAACTTTGCTCTGTCTCAGCAGTTATCACAGTGCTGCTGTGACAACAAGTCAGCGATCAAGGATGTTCAGTACACGATTGCAACAGAAGGCTGCCAGACGCGTGCAACATCTACAGCCAATACTCAGGCCATCCTTGACAAACTTTGCCAGCTTGAGCTGGATGGTGTTAAGGCACAGGTTGATGCGAAGAATGACCGGATCGCAGAACTTCAGAGTCAGCTTAACATGGCAACTCTCCGTGAGAGCCAGACTGCACAGAATGCATTCATCTCTCAGGGATTTGCAAACGAAGTGGACCAGCTCTACAACAGACTGTCTAACTGTCCTGTTCCGTCAACACCTGTTTACGGCAGAACACCTATCTTCACTTGCAACAACAATTGCGGATGTGGGATGTAATTAGGAGGTGATACTATGGCTGCTGAATATCTTGCAAATGCAGTACAGCAGGTAGCACTCAATGCTCCTGTCATACTGTCAGCATCTATCCCTTGTACCAAAGGATATGTATATCATGAGGATGAGACAGGGATTTTTATTCTCCGGGGTATCACATGCAATCAGTGTTATGCGACCTATCAGGTTACCTTCAATGGCAATATAGCACTCCCTGAAGATGCGGAAGACGTTGTTCCGATAGCAGTTGCCTTAACTGTGAACGGAGAGCCGAGACTGACAAGCAGGGCCATCTTTACTCCACAGGAGGTTGATGAGTATGGCAATGTAACGTCTACGGCAATCATTAAGGTACCTAAAGGATGTTGCTTCTCATTGTCGATAGACAGTGTTCCGGCAACTACAGATCCGACAGTTACACCTGCACCGATTATAAACGTGCAGAACGCAAATGTGACTGTTTCACGCATAGCATAGAAAGGTAGGTGAAATATATGCACAGCTTAGAGAAAATCCGTGACATGCTCATGGAAGAACTTGATAAATGTTCCCAAAAGAATGAGCTTACCAGCAATTCTTTGGAGAACATTGACAAACTGACTCATGCAGTAAAATCCATTGATACCATAATGGCAATGGGAGATGCAGGATACTCCAATGATTACTCATATGATGACAGAGGCAGAGGAAGTGATGCCAGGAGAGATAGCATGGGCAGATATGCCGATTCTTATGGCAGGTCCTATGGCGGTTCTTACCGCAATAGTTATCGAAGGGATAACAGTTATAGAGGATATAGCCGAGAAGATGCTAAAGCCAATCTGATGTCTAATCTCCGTGAGATGTCAAGAGACGCAGATGCTCCCCAAAAGCAGATGATTGATGAATGGATGCGTCAGTTGGAAACGCAGTAAAACACTGCATTTGGATGCCAAAACTTTTCCCCAAATTTTCCCCAAATGACACCTGTTATTTTAGCAATTTGGGTGGATATTGTATCAACGGGGATAGATAATAAGGCATAGAAGAAAGCCCGTAGTTTCAAGGGTTTCAGACGTTTTCCCTTTAACTACGGGCTTTTCATTTTTATCGGAGTGACAAGACTTGAACTTGAAATCAGAGTGCTTAAAAGCCTTGATTTTACAACGTTTTTCCGAAGACACCTTTGATTTTCCCCAAATTTTCCCCAAATGATTATGAAATTATGTTTCTTATCTGGTCCTTTTTCGCATTATTCGAATGGATATCAGAATGCGTATAATGTGACTTGAGGACGGAATTGTTTTTCCATCCACCTGTTTTTTGAATGGTCACATCATCAATGCCTGCCATGTGTAATGAGGATGCGTAGAAATGCCGGAGAGCATGGATTGAAAATAAAGGCATTCCTAATCGTATTTGCGTTCTTCTTAAGTAGTTGGATATGTTTTGCGGTGAGAATGGATAGACTTCCTCACGATCAAGAGCGCGGATTTCATTTGCCAAAGCTTCATCAATAGGGATGTATCTGTCTGAATCCTCTGTTTTAGGCTGCTTGATTACCCAATTCTTATTTACATCCTGCACCTTTGCTTTGCATACATGGATTTGATTATCAGGTGTTATATCGGATTTAAGCAAAGCACAGATCTCAGAACGTCTCATGGAGTATTTGGCAAGCTGAAGCGGAATATGATACTCAGTGTTTTCCGATTCCTTGATTATCCTCTCCACATCGTCTTTGGATGGCATATAACGCTCTGTACGATCATTTTGCTTAAAGGTGGTAGAAAATACCGCATCCGGTCTAAAGAAGCGTATAACACCCACACAGAAGCCATGAATGTCATGGATGGTCTTTGCCTTGAGATTGGCAGACAGCTCGTTGACCAGCTTTTGCATGTCCATCTGGTCTATCTCATAGATGTCCTTGTGTGCAAACCATTTGGGCAACCTATCTGTCTTCCTTGTGTATTCGCGGATTGTGGAAGGGCTGACCACATTCTCACGGCTTTTGATGTACTGTTTGGCACCATCGGAGAACATGATGGAAGTAGGCTTTTTGGTCTCATCGACAAGAGCCATAATCATCTGCAAGGCTTCATATTCGGTAGGTTTCTTGCCTTTTATAGTCTTCTGATATGTTTTTCCGTCTATCATCTGACGGATTTCCCAATTGCCGGATTTGTTTTTTCGGATGTTCATCAACAACTCCCTCCTGAACGAGCTGGACAAGATAAGATGGTATCCAATAATTCCTTATGCTGGGCATCTTTGGTAAAGACAGCCTCTAACAATTGGTCCATGCGCTTGTCCTTAAGACCAATCTGATTTATCAAGAATTCAATACGCTTTGAATATTGCTCACGTTCTGCGTCCAGCTTTTCATGGTATTTTACCTTTTCTTCCGCAAGCGATAATTCCAATTTTTCAACATGCCTTTCCAATTCTTCAATGCGCTCTATCTTGTATTTAAGCAGGGATTTCATTGCCCTGACATCCATGTTGTCATCCTCTTCGATGTTTTCTATATCCAAGAGAGCATTTGCAATAGGACGGATCGTCTCTTCGTACCTGAATGAAACTTCTTCGGAACCTTCAGCGAACACCCTTGATAGTGTGGATTTGGACAGGTAATCGCCATTATTTTCCATCAAATCCAGGATATCATTGTATGATAGTCCTTTCTCTTCTCGAACCTTTTTAAGCTGCAGAATGATATCTTTTACATTTGTCATTGTTTTACCTCGTTTCACATCTGAAACTGCATGTCACATTTGGAACTTCCTTATTAGTATCTCCGGATGCTACCATTTAGAAAAAGACAGCAATATCAGAAAGGAGATACCTTATGAATAACACAATAAACGAAATCATTATTCTTTATATGAACACAGACGAAGAGACCAGAAAGCAAATCCGAGATGTCCTTATATATCTGGAAAATCTCAACGCGTCAACAGAAGAAGAAATTACTGATTGATTTATCAACGTAACCATGTATAATAGAACATAAGTTCGATAAAAATCTACATTGTCCTTGCAAGGAGCCTCATGCAATGCTGATGAGTTATGAAGAATTCACATATTTGTATAATCTTTCAAGCGAAGAAGTCAAGAATCGTGTACTTGAGATCTTAGCAGAGTCTCAATTGCAGAACGAATCTCCGGAGACGATTGAACATACAATGAGTACAGTCTTGTAGCCTCATCTGTTTTTTCCTGTGATCCAGAGTCTTCTGATATGAAATAATCTATTGGTACATTGAAATAGTTCGCAATCTTCACAACTCTGTCAAATGTGACATCTTCGCTTCTTAAAGCAGCTAAAGAAGCGTTACTAAATCCACATTCACGTTCTAATCGAGAAATTTTAACTCCTCTTTCTTCACATAAAGCCTTAATTTTGCTCAAAGTTCCCATAGTCTGCCTCTTATTTAGCAAATTCGCTAAAAACCTATTGACAATTTAGAGACGTCCCTATATAATCGGCTCATAGGGTTTAGAGAGTACACTAAAAATGAACCGAAAAATAGGGAGTTTCAACAATGCTATCTGACAATTCCATTGTAGAGAACAATCTAATTTATGTCAACTACATTATAGAGTGTCCTCAATACCCGGAAACAACAAATTATGGGAAAGGAGGACGAGTCTTTGATCTACGAAAACATCAAGGAAGTCTGTGACAAGAAGAAAATAAGCATTTCAGCACTTGAGAAGAAAGCCGGAATAGGAAACGGCACCATTGGGAAATGGAAAGAAGAGAAATCAGGCCCAAAGGTTGAAACCTTATTAAAGATAGCAGAAGTGCTTGGAGTGTCCGTAGGACGATTAATTAAGGAATAAAAAATGCCCTGCCCGGTACGGCAATACCAAGTAGGGCTGTGAAACGGAAACGCGACTTCCGAACACAGGTGAATCATAACACGAATCCTCTGTTCGGAGAATATCACGGAGGTTTTAGTTATGAAACAGAATGAAACAGAAATCGAACACGAAAACGAATCAGTGCCTTTTCTTGTGCATGAAAGTGACATGGCAAGGGATGACATCAAGAACAGAAGGCTCTGGATGACGATCAATGGCCTCGCTGCAGTAATCGCAGGCGCGGCAATCTACGGAGTAATCAAGATATGCCAAAACAGAAATTCATAAGGATGATTCATCCGAACACAGAACACTTATATCACTCAATAGATCTGGCGGTAAGACTTAAGAACTATCGTCAGGAAGACATAGCAAAAGTGCTGAATATCGCGCAGAACACAGTCAGCTATCACTTGAAGAATCATAGCTTTGACCAGGATCAGATGAATGACCTGCTTGATTTCCTTGGATTGGAGATAAAGGTATGCGCAAAGGATTGATGATTTTAATGGCAGTGCTTATCTGCATCGTATCTCTTGGTGCCGAGAGAAACGAACCATTCAGAGCAAACATCGCCTGGGAAGAACAAGGTTTTGAAAAGATGTACGCAACAGCATACTGTGTCGGCCATCATACCGCGAATGGTGATGCAGTATACGAAGGCGGATGCGCAAGCTCGTTAGACCATATCGGTGATGTGGCAATTGTGTACACGCTGGAAGGAGAGTTTCTCGGATACTTTTACTGCAACGATACCGGCAAGGAAGGTGGCGGAGTCAGGAATGGAGATGTCTTAGACATTTACCGAAGTGACTTAGATAGGTGCCAGGAACTTGTAGAAAAGATCGGTAAAGAACAGATGGTTTTTGTGAAATGGGTGAAAGGAAAAGGCTGATGAAAGCATTGTTAAAGGCATTGGAATTTGTAGGGATTATGCTTCTGCTGGCAGGAGGCGGAGCAATGGATAGCACATCGATTGCTATTCCGATAATGATGGCATTCATAGGCTTATGGATGTTTGTAGCAAGCGCAATGATGGAGGGAAAGATTTATGGATGATTGTTTTGAATTGCTGAAGTTTAAGTACAAGACTCTGATTAACGCGATTACGGATGGTGCTACATGGGATAAATACGATAAAGCACCTTCTCTCGGATACCGCAATCAGATTCTGGTCACTCTCAAGATTCTTGAGCCGGATGTGTATGAGGCACTTGAGGCGGCTTTGTCACCAGAGGAAAACAATGAGGAAATTGAAGGATAAGGAAATGAATATGCGCGGATGTAGTCTGTGCAATGATTCATTTCGGATCGCAGCTCATTGTTATTGGTGTCACCATGACAGATGTCCATATGAGGAATTGGATGGAGTTAAGGACTATCTGGGTGAGTATGACAAGCCAATCCAAGACGAATTTAATGAGTATATCCAAGCATTATCGCAAGAGATCAGAAGAAAGCCACAGAGACAAAGAAGGAGCAGAATTTATGTTCAGACGATTGAGAGCAGATGAGATTGATTGCAGAGTGCAGTCTGCATCTGACGAGGGATTAAGCCTCCTGCTGTATAAGGACGCAAGATGTGACATGAATATCCTTGATGAGACAGTTGGATGCCTGAATTGGCAGAGAACACATTCCAGAGATAATTCAAACTGCACTGTTTCCATCTATAACCAGGATATTGGTGAATGGGTATCAAAAGAAGATACCGGTACAGATTCAAATACGGAAGCAGAAAAAGGAAGAGCATCAGATTCATTCAAGAGAGCATGCGTGAATTGGGGAATTGGAAGAGAACTGTATACGGCACCATTCATCTGGATAAATAAGAGTGAATACACAGTTGATGACAAAGGCAGATGCAAGGACCGGTTTTATGTGTCAGACATCGGATATGACAAGGCAGGGAACATCAACAGGCTTGTTATCTACAACAAGAAAAGAAAAAGAAAGGTGTTTTCATTAGGCTCCGAGATAGCAGGGTATCCGCCAAGGGAAGAAATGATAGAAGTAGCCAAAGCACATTACCCTGCACTTAAGATGGATGTCCTTCTTGAAAGCTTTGGGATTGACAAGATAGAAGATGCATCTACAGAGCAATTGGCAGCCGTATACAACAAATATAAGAAATGATTGGGATCATCAAAGGTATAAGCGGAAATCACATATGGATTGAGACACGCACAACGATAATGCTTCCTGTTGACACAGAAGTAGATATCGAGATCAAGAAGCACTCTCCCAAAAGATCACTTAATGCAAATTCATACTATTGGGAATTGGTAAGGCAACTATCAGAGAAACTTCGTATCTCTGCAGCCAGAATCCACAACATGCATCTTCGGTCCATGTGGCTGTCAATCCTTAAGATGCGCGGAGAAGAGCCGATAATGCTCCTTATTCCGGATACGGACCAGGCGGAGCAGCAGGCATTAGAGGACCGCGATGACCATATAATACCAATTCCGAGAGATTATCTTCCTGATGGCTTTACAGAGACCATAACAAAGGAATCCGGCAAGGTATTCAGGTGGTACGCAGAGCTAAGAGGAAGCAAATCATTCAACGCTGTGGAGATGTCAAGGCTTATCGATATGACTGTCGAAGAGTGCAAGACAGAGGGCATCGAAACGATGACACCAAATGAATTACTGAGGCTAAAGGGATATGAAAAGCAGAGTTACAGTAATTGAAGATACATGCCTTTTATGTGGTGGCCTGGCTACACAAGAGCATCATCTGATATGTGGTACAGCCAACAGGAAAAAGAGCGAAGAATATGGGCTTAAGATACCAATATGTGCCACATGTCATAATTTTATCCATCATTATAGTCCGGCAGCAAGGCTATCAAAGATGTTAGGCCAAGCAATCTTTGAAGGCAACTATTACAAGGACCTTTGGTACCAGATGAATGAAGGTGAGAATGAAGCAAGGGAAAGCTACATAGAAAACTTTGGCAAATCCTCCCTTTAAGGGATTTATATCACGAAATTCAAATGCCTGCCCTGTTGGTCGCAGGGTGGGCAGAAAGGAGAAAATATGACAGAGACCACATCCTATGAAGAACAGATACTCAAATACTTGAAAAGATACGGATGCATCACGGATATCAAGGCCAGAGATGCTATAGGCACAACAAGATGCTCTGAATATATCAGGAGACTCCGTGAAAAGGGATTCATGATCGAGACCGAATGGAGGACCGGACGCAACAGATACGGCAGAAAAGTCAGATACGGGGTATATCGTTATGCCAAACAGTAAGCAGAAGGGTGCCAGATACGAAAGAGAGATAGCAGCCAAGCTGAGAGAATACGGCTATGAAGCCAGACGTACCGCACAGTATTGCGGAAACAGTGAAGAGAGTGCAGATGTGGTAGGGCTTCCATTTGTCCACATAGAATGCAAGCACTATGCAAACAAGGCATTTGATTATGCGTGGATGGAACAGGCCACCAGGGATGCAAAAGGCAAGATTGCCTGGGTAGTACACAGAACAGATAGGCATCCCAATCTTGTGACAATGACTCTGGAAGATGCAATGATGCTGTATCAATCTCTTGAAAAAGTAATGATGAGGATAGGTGAGTTTTTAGATGAAGAATAGTGTGTTGATAATGGATTCATGGGCGGTAATACTGTCAAACCTTGATGATGAGATTGCCGGAAAGCTTATAAAGGCAATCTGTAAGTATCAGGCAACAGGGCAGATTGATTCTGATGACAGTACAGTCAGAGCCATCCTTGAAGGCTGGAGACCGACAATTGACGCAAATAATGCAACATATGATGCCAGAGTTGAGCGTGCAAAGATCGCAAGATCAAAGAAATCTGATATTAAGGTTGATATTAAGGATGATATTAACGTTGATATTAACCCTGATATTAACGTTGATATTAAGGATGATATCAACAGTGTATCTGTATCTGTATCTGATTATGTATCTTCTAACGAAGATAATAATATATGTACTGTTGAGCCGGACACATCTGTCGAGTCTGAAATTGATGATGTCATTGATTATCTGAATATGGTTACACAATCCAGCTTTCGCAAAACCACAAAGGCTTATCGCAAGGCAATCCATGCAAGGTTAAAAGACGGATATAGCATTGATGATTTTAAATCGGTCATTCAATCAAGATTGTCCAAATGGGGGAATGATGCCAAGATGAGGGAATTCCTCCGTCCACAGACTTTGTTTGCTTCAGCACACTTTGATGCCTATTTAAATGAAGCCAATAAGCCGAGACCGTCAAACTCCTCATCAAATCCTTTTCACAATTTTGAGCAGAATGTCTATTCAGATGATGATCTTGAGAGGTTGATATCGAATTGAAGCTTACAGAAGCAGAGCGCAGTGTTCTAAAATACATCCGGCATTACCCTGAATGGGTGGCAGAGGTGGAAACACTTGCAGATATGAGAAATGCAATTACATATGACTCCGACAAGGTACAGACATCACCAAATGGAGACATCGTGATGGATATAGCGTTAAGGATCGAGGCGGCACAGGAGAAGATTGACATAGTTAATGCTGCCCTGGTGACAGTGTACAAGACTGATGCGAAGGTGAATTCGATGAGACGGGTATTCTGCTATGAGGAAAAGCCGATCATGAAAAAACGCGAGTTTTACATCCTGCGCAAGATGTTCGCAGGCACATTGCTGGAGATGTTTTATGAAAATTAATGAGCATTGCGTGGTAGACACGATCAAAGGAACAAGACACCCAAAGGGAACAGAAGTCACTGTGGTTTATGTGAACAGATCTTCGACAGATGACAAACCGATTCTTGCAAGGGCCAGGGAAGGCCGCACTGAGTATTGGTATTCAGAGGACGAATTGATACCTCTTAAGGAATGGCTTTATGAGAACAGAAATTGATTTTGCTGAATTCTTAAAGCGTATAAAGGTGGAATCAGCCGTAAAGACCATCAGCGAATACTGTGACGAGCATAAGACATGTACTGAATGCGGCCTGTTCAATGGTGTGTGCCGGTTAAACATGATTCCATCAGATTGGGATGCACATGAAATTATACATGATGGTAACGAATGACATATATGAGCTGCCTCTTGGTGTATATGACTCTCTGGATGAGATGGCAGAGAAACAGGGAATCAAAAAGGCATACATCAAGACCGCAATAAGTCTGTATGAACATGGCAAGAATAAAGCCTTTGTTCCATTCAGACGCATAATCATCAAAGAAAGGAGCAAAAGATGAGCGAAAAGAGAACTATTTATAAAATCGTTGATGAAGTTAAGGAATTCAACGAGTTGTATGTACTCGCAACAGACGAAGATGAGAGAGAAGAGGCTTTTTATGACACATTGGAGGCATTGAAAGACGAATTGACCGAGAAGGCATATGGATATGCCGCGGTGATGAATCGTCTGGAGATGGAAGAGAAAGATGCGGATGAGAAGGCGAAAAGATACACGGCCATCCGCAATGCAAGAAGAAATGCCATCCAGAGAATGAAAGATATATGCATGTGGGCCTGTAATGAGATGGGAGTCACTGAGATTGATGCGGGTGATCTGACAATAAAGGTCAAAACCAATGGTGGACAGTTGCCATTGATAATCGACCATCCAGAGGATGTGCCGGAGAATCTGACCAAGATCACCATCGAGCCGGACAAAGACAAGATTCGAAAATATCTGGCAGATAACGAATGCGATTTTGCTCATCTGGGCGAACGCGGAAAGCATATCGAGGTGAAGTGATGACGAGCAAGTGGGAAAAAATCAATAAACAGAATATCAAGGAACTTTCCAAAGAGGCAGTAAACTTCCAGAGAGAGGATTGGAAGGCATTGGCTAAGATAGCACCTATTGATGTGCTTCTATATGGCATCCGGTATCAGTGCGGAAAGATGCAGGACAAGTTAAGCTTGATCGAAAGCGCATCCGCGAAGGTTGAAACCTTCTATTCGGATGATGACATGGAAGAGTGGGTATAAGCACATGAAACACTATGGAGACATAACAAAATTAAAAGGATCTGAAGTTCCTATAGTTGATGTAATTTGTGGCGGTAGCCCGTGCCAGGATTTGAGCGTAGCCGGAAAACGCGCTGGGCTTGACGGAGCAAGAAGTGGCTTGTTCATGGAACAAATAAGACTAATAAAGGAGATGAGAGAACATGACAGAACAGTTAGAGGGGCAGATGTCGATATTCGATTGCTTCGACCCCGTTATATGGTCTGGGAGAACGTGCCGGGCGCACTTTCAAGCCCAGGTGGAGACCGAAAGGGAGAAGATTTCAGATGCGTCCTTGAAGAAGTTTGCAGAATTGCGGATAAAACCGCCATTATTCCTAAACCTCCGAAGGGAGGATGGTCAACAAGCGGATGCATCATGGGAGATGGGTGGTCAGTTGCTTGGCGAGTACATGATGCGCAGTTTTGGGGAGTACCCCAGCGAAGAAAGAGAATCGCGCTTGTCGCAGATTTTGGAGGAGAGACCGCTTCCCAAATACTCTTTGAGTCCAAGAGCATGTCAGGGAATCTTGAACAGAGCGGAGAGGAGGGGGAAGGAACTTCCGCCAATACTGAGGGAAGCACTAATCCATCAAGCTACACCCTTAAAATCAGGGGGGGGTGCTGAACGAGATAGCGGAGGAAAGAAAGCCGGAAAAGGCCCTTTAGTACAGACGGAACTGAGCGGTACGCTGGGAATCAGCCAAGATCAGACCCTTATCACCAACAAGGTTTATGGCATATCTGCATATGAGTCCAATGCCATGAAATCCCCAAATCCACATAGTGGGATATATGAAGCCGAAACAACAAGAACCCTTGACAACAATGGCGGTAATCCGGCATGTAACCAAGGAGGAATGATTGTCCTTGAAGGTAATGGAAGCAGAGAATCCCATAAGGGTAATGGATATACTGAGTCTGATAAAATGTACACATTGAACACGGTAGAGCAACATGCGATTGTTGACACTTACCAGAAGACTACCGGGAGTCTATGTGCAAGCGGATATGACAAGTTAGGCACACAAGAGGCAGCCAATGATATGTATGTAGTGCAATCGTGTTCCTGGGATGGATCGCAAGTATCTCCTACATTAACCCAAAATAATGCCGGTGGCGGTCAGAGGATGCCTGATAAGGACAACTTCAATGCCGTTGTACAGAGTTTGGAAGTATACCATTGTACTACAGGAGATGATATGGTGCAGACCCTTAAGGCAAGGGATTACAAAGACCCACAAGTGGTAGCATATGCGGTTGATTGTTATAACCAAACAGAATCAGAGGAAGTTACCAAGGCACTTAACTCTTCTGCTACCGATAGTGACCACATTCCATGTGTATACGGCATCGACAGAGCATCTTTTAACCAGGGCAGAAATGCAAAGTATGATTTCAGCGTGGAAGAAGAAAAAGCACAGACCCTTGTCTCTCGCGGACCGGGGGGGGGTACTGACCAAACAGTAGGAGCTTTATGTGCAAGAGATTACAAGGGAGTAGGAAGCCAGTATGTCAACGAAGGAAAGTGCATTATACAGTGGGCTAAATAGCGGCGGATGAAGTTTGATGGGGGAAGATATTTCCCCCACGCTAATAAGCCGTTATGAGACAAAGACCGGAAACACGCAAGACAAGCTAAATGTAATGGTTATAGAGAATTACCCCAATGATAGTAGGTTTGGGGTGTGTAAAGATGGAGTATTTCAGACATTAAGAAGTCGAATGGGAACAGGAGGCGGGAATGTGCCAATGGTAGAAGAAAATGCGGTAGTAAGGAGATTAACTCCAATGGAGTGCGAAAGATTACAAGGCTATCCTGACGGATGGACGGATATAGGTGAATGGACGGATAGCAAGGGCAAGAAGCACAAGGACGCTGATAGCCCAAGATACAAGGCTTTAGGCAATAGTATAGCCCTTCCTTTTTGGGAGTGGATGGCAAACAGGATGGTCAATCATCTCAAAAAGGATGGCACGGAAGAGCCGACAATGGCAAGTTTGTTTGATGGAATTGGTGGATTCCCTTTAGTTTATAGCAGATGTGGATGCAAGCCGATATGGGCAAGTGAAATTGAGGAATTCCCAATAGCGGTAACCAAGATCAGATTTCCGGAGGAAGAATCATGAAAGAAGTGTGTGGAAAATGTAAATATAACAAGCGTGTATTTGATGGCCATTGCAATGCCGAGTTCTGCTGCGGAAACGAGGAAAGTGAATATTATAGCGTGCCGACATTCTATGATGACACTTGCGATAGTTTTGAACCCAAGGAACACCAGGAGGATGAGGGATGATTTGCGAGATCAGGAACAACAATACAGAGGTAGCGTTAAGCAATATAACTTTTGGTGACATCATAGCTTTTATAAGGGTTTGGCTATCAAAAGATAAAGAAGTTGTCTTTAGTGAACCGGTTGAACAGGCAGAAAGTGGGAATGAATGAAAGAATGTTACTCTTGCGGATTTAATGATGAGGATTATGGATGTACTTGTCCTCATTCTGATAAGTGGTATGCTTGTCCGATTGATAATCAAAAACCCGAAAATATACAAGCGTTGAAAGAGTATGCAGAGCAGACAGAAAGTGAGAATAAGGAATGACAAGGGAAAAAGCATTGATATTGGCACTAAAGATAGTTGATGTATGCAAAACATACGGCAATCAAGATAGATGCTCACAATGTCCGTTTAATATCAACGGGTGTTTTGTTACAAACGGAGATAATATTCCGACAGATTGGAGAGCAAGTGAACTGATTAAGTCCATAGAGATACAAGGCAGGAAGTGAGGAATAAAAAATAATGGATAAACATTGTGGTAATTGTAAATATTGCGGAGAAATCTTAAAGGACAATCTTCACAGTTGTAATAACAATAAATCAATATTCAAGGCTTGTTTGGAAACGGCAACTGGTTGTGAGAAATTTGAACCACAGGAAAGTGAGGAAATCAGCGAACGCAACATGAAGATGTGGGAAGAATTGTTTAAGGCAGATAGGAGCGATAAGGAATGAAAGAGTATCCAACAATGGATGAAATGATTGAGGATTGCAAAAAGAAACAGAAGCCGACAGAGGAAATTGTATTTGCTGTAGGTGCTGGACGAGTATTGCCTATGATCGGCAAGACAAAGGCCATAAAGAAAACCATGGATTACATTCAAAAGATGGATGGATTTATAGGAATTTATCCCATGGACCTGTGGCATACATTGCTGGTGTTTGATACACTTAATAATGCGAAGGGTGCAAGGAATACCCTTAAGGCAAAAGGTGTAGGTATTGGCCAGGTGGTACCTATCCTTGTGGAGAAAGAATACATCAGAGAAAGTGAGAAAGCATGAAAGCACCAACAGACTTATCCGGCAAATGCGGATCATGCAAATGGTTTGCTTATCGTACCAGAGATGGCAAGATAATGAAGAGCGGAGGACGATGCTATAACATCAACAGGTCCATATACCATGATGCATGTCAAAAGGGATGCAAACTGTATGAGCCAATGGCAGAGGACAAAGAAAGAAGAGTCCAATAAATTTCACATAAAAGTTGACAGCGAGAAACTTGACATGATATTATGGTAGTGGTGATAAATGGATAAAGGCACAGCACTCACATTCGTGGGTGCTTTTTTGTTGCCATTCAGGAGGCATTGCACTTGATCCCGGTGCAGTGCCTCAAACTATATACCCACATAAACATGGGAGAGGGAGTGTTTGATACGGGGAAGAAGGGTACCACCACCAGAAGTGACCGGGTAGGTGTTCATCAACGGCTATACCAAAAGAACAGGCGGAGGGTGCTTATGACACAATCCATATGCGCCATATGCGGTAGACCTGTTGACATGGAGCTTAAGGCTCCTGATCCCATGTCACCTACAGTAGACCATATCATTCCTGTTAACAAGGGTGGGCATCCCTCTGACATAAACAATCTACAACTCGCACATTGGATATGCAACAGAATGAAATCCGACAAGATAATAGACACAGGTAAAGCAAAGGAACCCAACAGCAGGATCAAACTTTCCTGTGATTGGAAAAACCTTTGAACATATTATTCTTATCGGCAAAGGAAACAATCAATAATACGATTCACTTATGTCCGTATCCAATGATTAATATATATCATCATCATTTGCATACATAGGGGGATACTTGGGCAGCACTCCCCACGGCTCCA
>JAEIGA010005954.1_pt1 | contig 18559 bp, 19 predicted proteins | sample 9270691 | NCBI WGS metagenome assembly JAEIGA01 (sample SAMN17057246, study PRJNA624740) | gut metagenome | biome: biome; isolation source: fecal sample | host: Bos grunniens | place: China: Xizang | collected 2019
ACTTGCCTATATTGAAAATCTTGCCAAGCCTTTCACTACCAAGAAATTTACCACTACCACCTGTAAATTTAGCATTTTTAAAGCCTAGAATCTTACCTAAACCAACTAATGCTGCACCAGCAACACCACCAGCGAGTAAGCCTTCCACTGTTGTTCCAGCGTAGCCAGCGTATTTCATTGCGCCATTAATGCGATCTTTTGAAGCCTTACGGTCGATTGTAGTACCAAAACAGTGACAAAGAGTCTCATCTACATATTTTTCGTGATGACCTTTTCTAAAGCCTTTCATAAAGCCGTTTGCAATATGACCATCACCAAATCGTTTGATATCACTTTCAAGATCTGCAATTTCACCAGTTTTTGCTGAGATTATTTGGCTATATAAGTTTTTAATCATACCAATTGCAGCTTGGTCTATGTTAGTTTTATCACCATTTGCACCTAATTCGTCTCTATATTTGTTTATAATCAAATCCTTTGTTGCATCAAACTGCTTACAAATTGCATCTTGATTACCGGATTTTACCACTTCATATAGGTGCTCAATTGCTTGATGTTCATCAGCTAAAGCTATATGTTGACTCATATATGATATACGAGAATTTTTAAGAGCTAACGCTTCATTTTCTTGAGTTTTCTTATGCATTGCGCTGATATGATCAGCTCTATTAAGCTCCATTTGATTAATTGCATCTTGGTATTTGGTTAAATATTCAGTGTAGTTATTTATTCCACCCATCATACCAAACATAGGATTCATCATACCGCCCATTCCTAGCATGCCGGAAGCCATTCCCATATTCATTCCAGAAAATGTTGGGTTATAAGCAGCCATTGATGGCATATAACTATCTAGACTTGAGCTATATTGACCCGGTACTCCGAGTCCTGTATAACCCATTGGGTCTAAACCTATTCCTGATAAGCCATAACCTGAAGTAGTCATAGCAACCTCCTACTAATTTGTATTAAATTAACCTTTTACCTTACATATTAATAAAGTTTTTTTATTTCTAAAAATTGCCTTTTTTATTTAATATTTGTTACAAAAGTTTACAAATGCAAAGATTACTTAAATTCTTATTTGTTGTATTATGTACTTAAAAGGGTTAAATAGAGGGAGTTCTATGAGGATTGAAGCAAAAAATTTAGTTAAAATATATGGCTCTAGAAGTGTAGTTAATGATAATTCTTTTTATATTGATAAAGGAGAGGTTGTTTGTCTTTTAGGACCGAATGGTGCAGGTAAAACTACAACATTCTATATGATTGTTGGTTTAGTAAAGCCTGATTCAGGTCAAGTTTTTATTGATGATAACGAAATTACTTCTTGGCCTATGAATTTAAGAGCAAGAGCTGGTATTGGATATTTACCACAAGAAAATTCGATTTTTAGAAAACTAACAGTTGAAGAAAATATAAAACTAGTATTAGAAATGAATGATAAGCTAACAGTTAATGAAAAGCGCGCCATGCTTGAAGAATTGCTAGATGAATTTGGGGTATTAAAATTGAGAAAATCTCCAGCAGTTGCTCTATCAGGTGGAGAACGTCGTAGAGTTGAAATTGCAAGAGCATTAGCGGCAAGTCCAGACTTTATGCTTTTAGATGAACCTTTTGCTGGTATTGACCCAATTGCAATTGGAGAAATTAAAGATAATATAAGAAAGATTTCAGAGGATAAAGGGCTTGGCGTGTTAATTACTGACCACAACCCGAAAGCGACCTTATCTATTACAGATAGGGCTTATGTTATTTTTGACGGAAAAATTAAGATTCAAGGTCGAAGCTCTGATGTCGCAAACGATCCTGTTGCTAAAGAATTTTATTTAGGAAAGGATTTCCAGCTTTAAGATGAATAAGTTTATTACAATTTATGATAGATATATATTTTCTCAAGTCTTTATGACAACATTTATAGCGATACTGCTATTCTCTATAGTTTGGATTGCTCCTGAAATCTTACTTAATACAATTAAAAAAGTTCTTGAGGGTATTTATTCTCCGCAAACAGGGCTTCTTTTAATCCTTTATGAGCTACCTTTAATATTAGGAAGAGCTTTTCCAGTCGGTTTATTATTAGGTTCATTGTTCACTTTTGATAAGTTAAGCAAAGATTCAGAATTAACGATTTTTAGAGCTGCTGGCATGTCATTCAAAAGAATTGTAGCTCCGTTAGTGGTATTGAGTTTAATTGTTACAGCACTATGTTTCGTAACTTATGATAAGTGGATTCCTTATGCTTGTCAAAAACGGTTAGAAATAAAAGGTAGTAATGCAACAACTCAATTTATATACACACAAAAAGATGAAAAAAATAGGCCAAAAAGCGCTGTTGTTGTTTCAAAATTTTCAAAAGGTGTTTTACATGATGTAATTGTCATGGACTTTGCAGATACAATATTTGATGATCTACATGGATTAGAAAATGTTATGACAGGTGAAACTGGATATAAAGGTGTTGATAAAGATGGAAAGCCTTGTTGGATTTTAAAAGATGTAACATCTTACGATATTAACGAAGAAGGCGTTTTTGAAACAATTAAAAAATTTGATCAAGTCGAAATTCTATCAGGTAATGCTGCAGAAAACGCTTATACAATTATGATTAATTCAACCAAGCGTGATAGAGAGATTAATAATACTGATTTAAAAAATTATATAAAGCTTTTAAAACAAGAAAATTTGGACGAAGAATATAGATTAATGCTGAATAAGTATTTTCAAAGATATTTCCACCCTTTTGTATGTGTATTGCTAGCAATTTTAGGATGTTTATTAGGCTTTTCAAAACCTAGAGAACAAAAGTTAATAGGTTTTACAATAGCAATTGCGTGTATATTCGGCTATTATATTACATTACCATTCTTTGATTTATTATCAGAAAAAGGAGTTTTACCGCCATTGATATGTGCAGCATTTCCGCCTTTAGCGTTTTTAGTAACAATAATTGCATTTTATAAATCTAAAGATATTTCATAAGGAGTAATTTATGAAAAAAATATTTTTACTAATGATAGTATTATTATTTCAGAGTGCATCTTATGCGGGTATTAATTTAGATTATTCTGATGGTATTTATCATGTTGTATTATCTGGAGATAAAATAAAAAAACAAATCGAGTTTGTATCTTCATCAAATCTTATTACAAACAAGGAAGCGCACAATAAAGCAGATTCAATTCTAACGATTAATGCTGGTTTTTTTGATCCAATGAACCAAAAGACTGTTTCATATATTATAAACGATTATCAAACAGTCGAGGATCCGATCTTTAATTCAGATTTAATGCTGAATCCAGTATTACGAAAGAATCTAAAAAAGATATTAAATAGAACTGAATTTAGAGTATTAGATTGCGATAGTAAATTAAAATATGAAATTGCACCTCATAATTCTAAAGTTGATTTTTTATGTTCTGTAAAGACTTCCGCGCAAGGAGGACCTCAATTATTACCAAATTTAAGACTTGAGGAAGAATTTTTTATTGTTAAGGATGCTGATGGAAATATAATTAGGGAATCTGCAAGTGTATTGCATAAAACAGCGCGCACGCTTATAGGCATTAAGTCTTTACCTAAGAGTGAACAAGAAGTGCATATTTTTATTGTAACCAATGAACAACCAATGGATATCTACGAAGCAAGAGATTTATGTGCAAGCTACGGACTAGATAGTGCTATGGCATTTGACGGTGGTAGCTCTACATCTTTGAATTACAAAAAAATCAATGTTGTTTCAACTCAAGATAGCGGTGATACTGGTAGAGCTTTAAAATCCTTTATGATAATAAATAAAAAATAAATTTCCTATTTAATATCTATTACACAAACTCCATCGCCGCCTTCGGCTTCTTCTCCGACTCTATACTTAGCTACGTAAGGTGAGACTGATACAAATTCTCTTACTGCAGATTTTAGCACTCCAGTACCGTGTCCGTGAATGATATAAACCGGAGATAGGTTCGCAAGACTAGCTTCGTCTAAATAAGCTTCCAATTCATCGAGAGCTTCTTCTGCACGTTTTCCACGTAAATCAAGCGTATTTGAGATGTCGTATTTCTTTAAAGTGAACGATTCTTTTTGATAATTCGGTAAGATAGTTTTTTTAGCTAATTCTTTATTAAATACTGCTAATTTATCTTTTTTAATCTTAGTTTTTATCATTCCCATCTGTATAAATAGATTACCGTTTTTATCTGGCAATGAAAGTACTGTAACTTCTTGATTTAAATCTTTCAGCATTACTTTGTCATTAATTTTTATATTAGACCAATCAAGCTCTTGATAAGTTTCTTTTTCATTATATGAATATAAATCATTTCTAAATCCTTGCTCTAGCTTTGCAAGTCTTTCATAAGAACGTCTTGCAATTTTTTCTGATTTTTCATGTCTTAGCTCGTTTAGAATTTCTTTAATTTCATCTTTTGCATTATCAAGTTGAGTTTCAAACCTATCTTTAATACCTTTTAAAGTTCTTTTTTTGTCCTTTTTATGTTGTGAAAGTTCTTTTTCGTAATGAACTTTAAGTTCTTCCGCTTCAGCATTCAGAGCTTCTGCTTCTCTTAGGTTTGAGTCTAATTTTTGTTGTGTATCTTGTAAACGCTCCATCGCAAGTGCTGAGGGATCTCTTTGTGTAAATAATAATTGCTTCGCTTCCCAGACCAAATCCTCTGATAAGCCTAAATTTGCAGAAATTGATATCGCATTACTCAAACCAGGAATTCCTATAATCAATTTATACGTTGGTCTAAGCGATTCAGAATCAAATTCAACAGAGGCGTTTTTAAAATTAGAATCAGAAAATTCTAAAGATTTTAATTAACCGTAATGCGTTGTGATAACGGACATTGCACCTTTTTTCACGAACTCTTTAAGAATAACTTCTGCTAAAATTGCACCCTCTTGAGGATCTGTTCCCGCACATAATTCATCAATTAAAATAAAAGTTTCAGAATTTGCTTGAGATAATATCGAAATAATATTTTTCATATGAGATGAAAATGTAGAAAGGCTTTGTAGTATATTTTGTTCATCTCCGATATCTGCTAATATATTTTCAAATGGGTAGATATTAGCTTCTGCACAAGGTAAAAATAAGCCTGATTTCATCATTAATATAAAGAGCCCGACTGTTTTTAATGTGACAGTTTTTCCTCCTGTATTTGAGCCTGTTATTATTATTGACTTAAAATCTTCTCCTATTATAAAATCGTTTTCTACAATATTTTCAATTCTCCCAATTAGCAAAGGATGGCGCATTAAATCAATCTTGACTGTTTTATTTGAGTTTAAAATAGGTCTTATAGAGTCTGTTTTTATTGCATAACGAGCTTTTGCAAAGTGAAAATCAATTTCTGCAACTAGTTTTTCTGTAGAAATAAGATAATCAAGCTCTCTGCGTATTTCGTTGCTTATTTGGGTTAAAATACGTATTATCTCAGCGTAAATTTTTGATTTTACTTCTCTAATTTTATTATTTATCGGCACAATTTGTGATGGTTCAATATAGAAAGTTCTGTTTGTCGCAGAAACATCATGGACAATGCCTGGAACTTTGCTTTTAGACGAAGCTTTGACTTGAAATACAATTCTATCATCTCGCATTGTATAAATATTTTCTTGTAAATGTGATTGAAAGTCAGGAGAATTCATCAAATCTTTGACTTTTTCTTTTAATGCAGCTTCCGTATCCTTTAATGATGAATATAAACCTTGAAGCTCAGCATTAGCGTTAGGTCTAACGATATAATTTTCATCAATTATATCTAAAACTTTATCTTCAAGCTCTTTATTTGTATAAATATTTTCAACTAGTAAATTTAAAGTTGCATTTGAATCAATATTTTCTTTCAAAAAATTTTTTACAAGCCGAAATGTTCTCATAGATTTTGCGATATCTACAAGCTCTTCTTCAATAAAATATTCATTTTTTTCTTTTAATTTAGAAAAATTTTGAATATTATCAATCGGAATATCTTGTGCAAAATCTAAAACTGTTTTTGCTTCAAAAGTGTATTGCAAATCTCTTTCAATGTCGTCCGCCCTTAAATAAGGGGTTAAATTTAAGCACAAAGACTTAGACTGTTCAGTCTTGGCAAAGTTTGACAGTTCGGCTAGAATCTTATCATATTCAAGTGCTTTGTATGATTTTTCAAGGATACTCATTGTATCCTGATTATAAACAATCAAGCTTTTAGTGCAAGTTTTTAAAGGTTTTAATATTATATTGTTACGTTTTTTTAAGATTAGGTTTTAAATAGTTATATTTTGAGTGTATAATCATGATTAGGAGGCTTTATTTTGTCAAAAGGCTACGAAAATTTTAATAACTCAGAAACTTCTTTTAGAAAATCGACTTTAATACAAGAACGAATAGGGCTTGTATCTTCTCATATGTATAAGCAGTTCTTGGATTATCAGCATGCTACATTAAATACTACAGAAATTTTCGCGGAAATGATTGATAATTTGAAAGCAATTGCAGATTCTTTAAAACAATCTTTTTCTGCGCGAGGGATTGCTACTGAAAATAGTATTTACGTTGATCACGATAAGGAAAAAAGTGTTGTTATAATTAATATTCTTTGGCATACTATCAGTTTGACTACAAGATGTAATTATGAGCCTCAAGCGTTGTTTAGAGAAAATAATACGCCAATGTTTTCAGGCCGTATAATGGCTATAAACGGAAATTATAATGAATTAGTGGATGGAGCTAAATCTAGACATGAAATTATGGAAAGATTACTGGAAAAAGAAGTTGCATCATTATTTGTGCCTGCAGATAAAGCTCAAAATTCAATTTTCAAGATAAGACATTTATCTAATAGAGAATTTTTCTTAAATTCAAGTGATGCTTCGAGAGAATTTGTGCTAAAAGTTGTTGAAACTATTTGTGGTGGAGGTCTCTATCACGAAGAAGGCTCTAGAAAAAGTTTTAATATTTAAATTATAAATATTTTACAAATTTACGACCAACATTATAACGCTCAGAATAGCGTTTAAGTTCTTTTATCACAACATTTGACAATATAAATACAGCAATTAAATTTGGCACAGCTAAAAATAAAGTAACAGCGTCTGATAAATTAATTATAGATTGAAAATTCATTGCTGAGCCCGCAATAATACATAGGCAGTAAATTGCTTGGAATGTACGAATTTTATATTTACCTTCCCCGAAAAGGAACTCCCATGCTTTTTGTCCATAATATGAACCACAAAGCATAGTTGAAAGCACAAAACAGCTTGCCATAATAGTTAGCAAGATTGGATAAGCGGGACAAATTGTTGCAAAAGCTTTTGAGGTAAGCTCAATACCAGCAATACCATCAACAGTTAAATAAGCCTTTGATACAACTATCACAAATGCGGTTGCAACCCCCACTATTACAGTATCAACAAAAGGTTGCAGCATTGATATAAATGCTTGAGCTACAGGCTTGTTGGTATTTACTGCGCTAAAAGCAATTGGAGCGGTTCCAAGTCCTGATTCATTAGCAAACATTGCTCTTCTAAACCCCCATAAAAGACAGGCAAATAGTCCTCCTGTCATTGCACGTGGAGAAAACGCTTCTTTTATTATTAATTCAATTGTCTCAGGAAGATGATGAATGTTTACTAAGCAAACTAAAAAAGCGCTTAAAACATAAAGGGAGCACATTATAGGAGTGACTTTTGAGGTAAATTTTCCTATAGCTTTTATACCACCAATTATTGTAAACCAAGTAATCACCGCAACAATTGTACCAAGAATCCAACCATTATTAGCGAATATACTGGTTTCACCGCCAGTTACTTCTGTATATTGAGCTGTCATTGCGTTAATCTGGAATAAATTCCAGCCGCCAATCATTGCAAAAATACAACATACTGCATAAGTTTTAGATAAAGTTTTTCCAAGTTTTTCACCGTATTTTCCAAGTGTTTTAAATGCAATTGGAATATAATACATTGGCCCGCCAGAGACTGTTCCATCTTGATTGGTTTGACGGAATTTTACACCCAAGAGAACTTCTGAAAATTTTAATGCCATTGAAAAAAGACCAGCAATAATCATCCAAAAGATTACTCCAGGCCCACCTATCGATACAGCAGCTGCAGAGCCTGCTACGTTGCCAATACCAGCTGACGCTGAAATAGTTGCACTTAATGCTTGAAATGATGATAATTCACCTTTTTTCTTTCTTTGGTAACCGTTAGAATTTTCATGTTTATATTTGTTTGTAATAAGCTTTAAAGCGTGTTTAAAACCCCAAAAGCCAATAAAACCTGTTCTGAATGTAAAATACAAGGCTGCGCTAATAAGAAGGGCAACTAAAAACTCAACCTTTACCTCTCCTATGGTTATGTAGGAAAAAATAAACGCTGAAACTTTGTCAGCTATAGGAGCTAACGCGCTATCTATTACGGCATCTAAATTCATAATTCCATTTTATAACAAATATAATTATATACAAATCTATTGTTAGTTTACGTAAATTTCTTAACAATAATTTGAATACTAAAAAAGGCGAGCATAAATTGCTCACCTTAATTTCATTTCTTAAATTTTGGCTGAGTTATGCTTCAGCGCCTTCTTTTTTGCCAAGCATATCATGAAGCTTATTCATAATTTCTTCACTTTTTTCTTGAGCATCAGAAACGATGTCATCAGCTTTTTTCTGAATATCTTTTACTGTTGCCTCTGTTTTCTTTGCTAAATCTGAAGCCATTTCGCCTAACATTTCTCTAGTTTCTTCTCCTGATTTTGGAGCCAAAAGCACTCCTGCTACAGCACCAATTGTAGCTCCTATTGCAAATCCTGCTAAAAATCTCATTACTGACATATTATTTTCTCCTTCATTTGTAGTTTAACTATTTTAATAAAAATTGTTATCGGTAAGCTGTACTAATTAATCGTAATTATTTTTTACTAAACATTTTAAAAGCTGAACAAAGTCCACTAAAGAAACCTTTAGCTGCTTTACCTGATAATTTTGATACTTGTCCAAGTAACTTTAAAGGTGTTTTTGAAAGAAATCCTCTAAGTTTTTGAATACTTTCATCAGTCTTAATAATTACACCACTTACAATTTCTACTGATTTATTAATATTTTTCAAGGTTGGTTCTAATTCAGTTTTAATAATAGTTGCTGTTTCATCAATATTTCTTGTTAATTTTGAAATATCGAATAATACTTTGACAAGCATTATTCCGACAAGAATTACAATAACACCTGTTGCATAAGATAAGAACGTCAAACCTTGATATAATTCTGTTGTTGCCATAATTTTTCCTCTAATTATTTTAAATAAACATTAATTGAAGTCGTAATCGTTAATTTCTTCTAATTCTTTAGCTTTTCTCATTTTTTTAGATTTAATCATATTGCCAAATTTCTTATATTGCTTTTCAAGTTTATATCTTAACAAATCAACTGATTCAAGAGCTTGTTTTTTAGCTTCATTAACTTCAGGGGAATATTTTTCAGCTAAATCACAAACAGTATCTTTGACTTTTTCTCTCATTTCAGAACCTGGACAAGGTGCGTAAAGTATACCAGCGACGATTCCTCCAAGTACACCAGCTAAAAGTCCTAATCCAAAACCAATTGAAGATTTTTCTTTGCTCATTATTTACCTCATTTCCTTATTATAACGGAATTTATTATACCATAGTTTCTAATATAGACCAACTTCTCGCAAATAATTTTGTGAATTTAGACTGTTGAATTTTCTTTACTAATTTAAAATTAAGTTTCAAAAGTAAAACACTTATAAGTAATTTAGATAATAGTTTCAATGATATATTTTCTGCGTTTTCTTTAGTTTTATTAACAAAATCTTCTGCAAGAACTTTTGTTTGTTCAGAAATCCTATTTAATAATATAAAGATATCTTTAATAGTTGACTTTTTTTTCGCTAAAATTTCGTCAAAATTAAGAATCTTTTTATCAAGCTTTAAAAGATTTTGAATTATAGTAATTGCAATAATTAGCTCTGCAATAAAAACTATTGATATCAAAATTGTATAAACCATAGCCTACCCATCTTTTTTGTATTATCATTAAATTATATTTTATTATTAAAAAAAATAAAATACGCTTGGAGGATTATTTCTTTATGAAAATCAGGTTTTATTTATCATTATTTATAGCGAGATTGCTTTATTTCTTATTAAAAATTACAAAACTTTCGAGTGGTACTGCCATTTTAGGCTTAATAACGCTAAAAATTTGTCCTAACTTTTTAGATTATATAAATGACTATATTTCGATTTCACAAATTAATGTCACTGGTACAAATGGTAAAACGACTTCATCTGGAATAATTTCTCATCTAATATTAAAATCTAGTAAATCTTTAATCAATAATTCTGTTGGTGCTAATATGCTTAATGGCATCGTAAATGCATTAGCGCTTCAAGTAAACCCTTTAAAGAAATTCGATTATTCAGTAAGTGAAACGGATGAGGCTTTTTTATCTAAAGTCTATAATAAACTGCATGGGGATTATTTATTGGTAACAAATCTTTTTGAGGATCAAACTGATAGATTTAAAAATCCCATTTTTACAAGAGATTTGATTCAAAAAGGCATTGATTTAAATAGCTCTGTTCAATTGATTTTAAATGCAGATGAGCCAATTTCAGCAAGTCTAACTTCTGCTAAGCCAGCTATTTTTTATAGTATTAATAGCGTTAAAGATGAAAATAATAATTTAATAGAATCTATAAATATGGATTTCAATTGCCCTAAATGTAATGCTCATTTGTCTTATTCTAAAAATTTCTATTCTCAAGTTGGCCATTTTTCTTGCGAATGTGGATATCGGACTCCAAAAGCAAAGTATATAGCAGATGTAGAACTTCATAAAAATTATTCAATCCTCTATATTAATAATGAAATTTTCGAAATCCCATTGATGGGGCTTTACAACGCTTATAATGCGCTTGGTGCAATCGCTTTGGCAAAGGAATTGGGGATTTCAGATATACAAGAGAATATTAAAACTTTTAAAGTCGCGTTTGGAAGAAGTGAAAAAAGGTTCTTAAATAATCACGAAGCTATTATTCAATTAATTAAAAACCCAGCGGGAACAAATGAAGTCTTAAAAACTATCAATTTAGATTCTAATATATTAATAGCTGCAAATAATAATATTGCGGATGGGACCGATATATCCTGGATTAATCAAGCAAATTTCGAAATACTAGAAAAAGCTAATAAAGAAATTATTGCATCAGGACTTTGTGCGCAAGATATTGCAATAAGACTAGAAAAAGCCGGCGTAAAGAATATTAAAGTGATTCCTGATATAAAAAAAGCTATTGAATATATTGGAAATACCGCAGATAATAAAATTACAATATTAACGACATATACAGCTTTATTAAAGATAGATAAAATTAAGGAGATGAAAAAATGCTTTTAGGCGTAAATATAGATCATGTTGCAACTTTAAGGAATGCTAGAGGAGGAATTGAGCCCGATGTGCTCACAGCCGCTAGAATTTGCAAAGTCTGTAATGTAGCATCAATTACAACCCACTTGAGAGAAGATAGACGCCATATAAAGGATGCCGATGTTGAAGCAATCAGAATGCTTCCTCGCACGAGATTAAATCTTGAGATGGCGATGACAAGAGAAATGCAAGAAATTGCGCTTAAAATCCGTCCTCATGCGGTATGTATTGTACCTGAAAAGCGCCAAGAAGTAACAACAGAAGGTGGATTAGATGTCGCTGGTCAATTAGATTGGGCAATTGAATTTACAAAACCTCTTTTAGAAAAAAATATAGAAGTAAGTTTTTTTATTGACCCTGATGTTCACCAAATAGCAGCCGTTTCTAAAACAGGAGCTCCATTTATTGAGCTTCATACAGGAAAATATTCTGAAGCCTTTGGAACTAGTGAAGAAGAAAAAGCGTTTCAAGATTTAAAAGGAGCTGCGCTATTTGCTCAAAATTTTGGATTAAAAGTTAATGCTGGACATGGACTTAATTATCAAAATGTTCATAGAATGCACGAGATTCCTAATCTTGTTGAATTAAATATTGGACATTCAATTATTTCAAGAGCGATATTTGTTGGTCTTGAACAAGCTGTCAAAGAAATGAAAGCTCTTTGCGAGGGAGGTATAAATGGCTAAATCAAAAGAAGAAATAATAGCAGAAATGCAAGAAGTCGTAGAGCAAATGCGACTTGATGATATAGAAGAGAATCCAGATTGTGAATTTGAATATTTTACTTGCAACGCTTGTGGAGATTCAAAACCGCTAGCTGGTTCTGTGCAATACGGGCCATATAGATTATGCAATGACTGTGTTCTTTATGCAGAAGTAGGTTTTGAATTAGGTCAAATAAAAAATATTGATGATTTGATTGATGCAATGGAAGATAAAAGACTTGAAGCGGATTGTGAATTTATAAAAAACGAAGAACGAAAGCTGCAAAACTAATTAAAAGTTGTAAATACAACGGTGAATTTAAAACTTTTTGTTTATAGTAAAATAAATAAGTAAATCTAGCTAACACGAGGGAAAATAAATGTGGGATTATTCAGAAAAAGTTATGGATCATTATAGAAATCCAAGAAATGTTGGTACACTTGAGGATGCTGATATAATTGGTGAGGCTGGATCTTTAGCTTGTGGAGATTCCTTGAAATTATTTATAAAACTTGATGGCGACAAAATTATTGATGCTAAGTTTCAGACTTTTGGATGTGGCTCAGCTGTGGCTGCATCAAGTATTTTAACAGAAATGATTATTGGAAAAACTCTTGATGAAGTCAAAAAAATTACTAATAAAGATATAGCAAGAGAACTGGATGGATTACCGGCGCAAAAGATGCATTGCTCTGTCATGGGACGTGAAGCCCTTGAGGATGCTCTAAAGAATTATTACGGAGAGGACTCTGAAGAATGGCAAGAGCTTGCATTAGAAGTTCATTCACACGACCATGCCGGAGAAAAAATAATCTGCACTTGCTTCAATGTAACCGAAAATCAGATTTGGGAAGCTATTAAAATTAACGGCTTAACAACAGTGGAAGAAGTTACAAATTATACTAAAGCTGGTGGTGCTTGCGGGCGTTGTAAAGGTGTAATTAAAGATATTATTGAAACTTATTTAAAAAAGAATAAAGCAGAAGAAAAAGTTGAACTTACTGCGACTCAAAAAATTCTAAAAATTGGTAAAGTGCTCGAACAGCAAATATCACCTCAATTACAAAAAGATGGCGGAGATATTGAGCTTATTGATATCGATGGAAATGTTGTAAAAGTAAAACTAATAGGAGTTTGTTCTGGCTGCAAGAATGCTTCTATGACCTTGAAAAACTTTGTTGAAGCTGAACTTAAGGAAAAAGTTGATTCTTCAATAGTGGTTGAACAGGTATAAAAAGGCTTTATTAAGTTGATAAAATAAAACTGCGTGAGGACTAATTAGCCCCCACCCTAACCCTCCCCCTATAAAGGGAGGGAGAAAGAGAAAAAATGATTTATTTAGATAATAATGCGACTACAAAAATTGATAATATGGTTTTAGAAGAAATGTTGCCTTTCTTAAAGGAAGAGTATGCAAACGCTTCAAGCATGTATGAATTTGCGAGGAAACCTTCTGAGGCTTTAAGAACAGCTCGTATTCAAGTGAGAGATTTTCTAGGTGCCAGAGATGATAAAGAAATTATATTTACATCCTGTGGCTCGGAATCAGCTAATATGGCAATAAAAGGGGTTGTAAATTGTAATAAAGAAAAAAGACACCTTATTACAACTAAAATAGAGCACCCTTGTGTATTGAATGTCTATAAAGAATTAGAGAAACAAGGCTATGAAGTAGATTATCTTGGAGTCAACTCTGATGGCGAGCTTCAAATTGATGAGCTAAAGGAAAAACTTAGAAAAGATACTGCGCTCGTCTCAGTTATGTGGGCAAACAATGAAACAGGCGTTATTAATCCAGTTGAAGAAATTGCGGATATTATTAAAACTCGTTCAGCCAATACAAAATTCTTTGTAGATGGCGTGCAGGCAGCTGGTAAAATTCCTATTAATCTAAAATCTACAAATATAGATTTGTTAGGGATTTCAGGACATAAAATCCACGCGCCCAAAGGTGTTGGAGCTCTTTATGTCAAATCTGGTACAAGGCTTACTTCTTTAATAAATGGCGGACATCAAGAATTCGGACTCAGAGCTGGAACAGAAAATATTCCATATATTGTTGGACTTGGGAAAGCCTGTGAACTAGCAAGTGATGCGTTAGATTTTGAATTAAAAGAGGTAAAAAGATTACGAGATAAACTAGAGCAAGGAATTTTAAAAAACGTATTTAATGCAAGATTAAATTCTAGCTCTTTAAATAGAGTTCCAAATACAACCAATATTGGCTTTCAATACGTAGAGGGCGAACTTATCCTCTTGCATCTTAGTGATTTAGGAATTTGCGCAAGCTCAGGTAGCGCTTGTACATCAGGTTCACTAGAGCCAAGCCATGTTTTAAGAGCAATGGGAGTTCCTTTCACAGCCTTGCATGGTTCAATAAGATTTTCTCTATCTAGATTCACAACAGAGAGCGAAATAGATTTCGTAATCGAAAATTTACCGAAGGTTATGGATAAATTAACAAAATTATCACCATACCAAAATGAATTAAAAAACTTAAAAGGAGATTAACATGATTGAGAACATGCTGGGAGAAGTTAGCAGATTTTTTATGACACACTCAAAAATAATTATAGGAGTTATTGTAAACCTAACTTTAATCTATATTTTATGTAAAATTACAGATACTTTTAACAAAAAGCTTGAAAACAAATTAATTGAAAAACATCCCGATTCACCATTAATTAATTTAATGCCAATATTAACAAGAATTATTAAATTAGTTGTTGTTTTTGTAATCCTAGCTAGCTTTTTACAAAGCTGTGGATATAATATAAACTCTGTAATTGCAGGTTTTGGAATTACAGGTTTAGCAGTCGGTTTTGCAGCCAAAGAAGCTATTGCAAATGTTTTTGGTTCAATTGGTTTATTAGCAGATAGAGTATATAAAGTTGGTGACTATATATCTTTTGATACCTATGAGGGTACTGTTATAGAAATAAATTTTCGATCAACAACGATTAAAACTTTAGATGGCTTTGAAGTTAATATTCCAAATAACTTGTTAGCAAATAACGAAATTACAAATATCACTAAAGCTTCTGAAAGGAGAATAGATCTTTCTGTTGATATAGAATATGGAACATCAAATCAAAAAATTGATAGAGCTTGTGAAATATTAAAAGAAATAGCAATTTCTAATACAGAAATAAAAGACTCTCATGAGGCTATAATTGATTCAATGGCACCAAGCTCTATAATTGTGAGATTAATCGCATATACATATAAGACTAATGCTGTAGATATTAGAAGAATAAAGAGCGACATAATCCGCGAAATAATCCACCGATACAGAGCAGAAAGTATAGAATTTGCATTCCCGTCAATGAGCATATACAACGGAAATAATAATTAAAATATTTTTTAATTTTTTAAATTTAAAAAACTTTGTATTAGATAATAAAATGAATTGGTTAGTATAAATTAAGATTAAATTTTAATATTAATTTATACTAATTCTTTAATATTAATTAATTCTAATTTTACGGCTTTTATTGCAGCTTGAACCCTATTAGAAACAGCCAGTTTATCATAAATTGATTCTAAATGAGCTTTTACAGTATGCACTGATATGTGTAATTTATTTGATATTTCATCATTAGTAAGCCCTTGAGTAAGGTAAAACAAAACACTTACTTCTCTTTCCGTTAAATACTTTTCCATAGCTATCCTTTTTATTTTATCATCCACTTTTTGTTTTACTACCTTTGGCTAAGTTTTGTAATCGGGCAAACGGCCATTTTTTATTAAGAAATGTAACAAACCTAAAAAACACTGAAATTACACACGCTTTATATACTTTTTATATATAAGATGGTAATATAGGAAAGTTTAAGTAAGATGACAGCAGTTAATACGCAAAAATTAGAAAGTATTTATTCTTATCTTAAAGAAGCTGGAATTGCTGCTACAGCAATGGGTGGAGATGGTTTTATAAATACCATCTGGAGTACTGCTGAAGATGTAAAAAAAGTTGCAAGCAAAGATCCTAATGCTAAAGCTCAAGGTACGCAAGAGCTAATAAGAAAAGCTCTTGATTTAATTAGTACTCTTATTGGCATGAATAATGAGAAATCCGAAGCAACAGAAACTAAAAATGAAAATAAAGAAGATATAAATAAAATCGAGGAAGCTAGAAAGGCATTAATAAAAGAACTATCAATACAAGTCGATGCAATAGTTGAAGATATTGATAAACACATTGCTCTAATAAACGAAGCATCAGCTAAGATTGAAAATAGAAAAGAAGCTTTTGAAGAGGCTAAAACTGAATTAGAAAAAATTAAAAGCACAATAGAGACTAAAAGAGAGGAATTAAGATCAGCAAAAACCTCAGGTAAAGCAAAAAGCATACTAGAAGAAATTAAGAAACTAGCAGGACAAATTCCTTGCATAGTATATGAACTTGAATTAAGTCAAGATGAGTTAGAAGAAGAATCTCAAAAAGTAGCAAAAGCCTATACTGCAGTTGAAGTATTAAAAGGTAATTCTGTAGATATTCAAACTAATGCTCAAAATGAAATTGCAGTTATATTAGATAAAACAGCACAAGAAATTGTTGAAAACACAAAAGAAGGTGCTACAGGTGTGGAAAATGCTGGTAACGCAAGTTTATGTGATACTGCTGGAACAGCTGCAACAGCAAGTGGAGTGGCAGCAGCAGCAGCTCCAAAATTATTTACAACAGGAGCTGATCAGGGTGCAGCTGCAATTGTAAGAATTTCAGGAAGCGCTGATAACATAGCTAATTTAATGAATGATATGAATAAAATTAAAGAAACGAATTCTTCTATCGATGGTCTTATACGTAACGTTGACGGAGCAATAGTTTCTTCTTTTGGTAGCTCTATAAGTAAATGGAATTCTTTAATAAAGTCATTTGGCTCTATCAAAGTTGAAGAAATTACTGAAGCTTCATCTGAATTATTACAATATGTTGATAACGATCTTGCAAATCTTGGTAATGTTGATGAGAATTCTAAGGCAGAAAAAACTGCTACAACTAGCTCTTTAAATAATTCTGATAACTATGATAATAATTATTATGAAACATTAAATTTTGATATGCAAAAATTAAAATTCGGAATTTAATTTTTACCCCAATATTAAGAATTTATTAAATTTTTCTTAGCGAGTGTATGACCTACACTCGCTAAACTGTTTGCACAGATTGACTTTGAGCCTATTTTTACAAGGCTTTTGCATGCTAAAATCACCTATCCCCTTTTATTGACTCTATTTACACCTTGTGTTGTAATTATATTAAGACCGTGTACTAAAAGATAGGAGACATACAACTATGACAACACAAACTAACCAAGAAGTTGAAAAGTTGGAAGAATCTCTTAACGCTTCTTCAAAAGTTGAAACTCTTGAAGAATTAGAAATCCTTATTTCTAAGGTAAAAAAAGCGCAAAAGATTTTCTCTACTTATTCACAAGAAAAAGTTGACGCTATTTTTAAAGCGGCAGCTGCTGCAGCTGACAAAGCTCGTATTCCGCTAGCAAGACAAGCTGTTGAAGAAACAGGCATGGGTGTACTTGAAGATAAAATTATTAAGAATCACTATGCTTCTGAATACATTTATAACAAGCATAAAAATGCTAAAACTTGCGGAATCATTAAAGAAGATAAAGCAAACGGTATCAGAATCGTTGCAGAACCACTTGGAGTTATTGCGGGTATCATCCCTACAACTAACCCAACTTCAACTGCGATTTTTAAATCATTAATCGCTTTAAAAACAAGAAACGCAATTATCTTCTCACCACACCCAAGAGCTACTAAGTGTACAATTGCTGCTGCTAAGTTAGTTCTTGAAGCTGCTGTTAAAGCTGGTGCTCCAGAAGATATCATCGGATGGATCGATGTACCTTCAATCGAATTATCAAATGCTTTAATGCATCACGAATCAATTGACTGTATCCTTGCAACAGGCGGTCCTGGCATGGTTAAGGCTGCATACTCATCAGGTAACCCAGCTTTAGGTGTTGGTCCTGGTAACACTTCAGTTGTAATCGATGAAACTGCTGATATCAAAATGGCTGTTTCTTCAATTCTTATGTCAAAAACTTTCGATAATGGTATGATTTGTGCTTCTGAACAAGCTGTTATCGTGGTTGATAGCATCTATGAACAAGTTAAGAATGAATTTGTATATCGTGGAGCTTATCTTGTAAGTGAAAAAGAACAACAAAAAATGATCGATCTTCCATTTATCGATCCAAAACGTGGAACAGCACACCCTGACATCGTTGGTCAATCAGCTTATAGAATTGCACAACTTTCAGGTTTTGAAGTTCCAGCAGATGCAAAAGTTCTTCTTGCTGAAAGAGCAGAAGTAAATTGGGAAGATCCATTCTCAAGAGAAAAACTTTCTCCAATCTTAACTCTATATAGAGCTTCT
>JAEIGA010005955.1_pt1 | contig 18559 bp, 22 predicted proteins | sample 9270691 | NCBI WGS metagenome assembly JAEIGA01 (sample SAMN17057246, study PRJNA624740) | gut metagenome | biome: biome; isolation source: fecal sample | host: Bos grunniens | place: China: Xizang | collected 2019
CGATATATTATCATGGCCTTTTGTATATTCTCCTAAAGTAATTCGTATGCCTCCGTTTTCAGTGTAAGTCCCACACATCATATCTGGATCTAACCACATCTTTGGAGTGTCTTTAGTAGAGAGATTTGAATAATCATCGCAAAAGAACAAACCATATTGTGCCGCTGTAGAATGGCCAAGTTCTACTATGCTTTGCACATCACCTGCGGAAACTATCGTTGCTACAACAGGCACGAATCTGTATGCATAGCCTTCCCAAATATCACCTAAACGTTGATAGAATGAATTATTAAAATCAACTCCAAGAACAACAGGAAGATCAGAGCCATTTGATCTCCACCATGTATATTCATAGTTATTCCAATACGAAGTTCTACTATAATTAGGAGCAATATTTATACTTGATGACATACCACCACCTATATCTCCCAAGAGTGGAAGTATAGAATAAGTCCATCTACCTGCATAATTTTGATTGTATACATATCTTATTATAGGAGCTTCATATGGCTGCATACTAGTTAGTCTAACTCCACCATTATACAAGGCATTGAAAATAGGTGTATTACTGCTATCGCCACTGTATTGATATATAAAAGTATCGCCTGAATCACGACTATATACTTTACAATGCATTCCAAATACAACTAAATAGATATGATGAGGGTATTCGGTTCCTTGACTTTCTCTATAATTGGCCAGAAAAGATTCAATATCATCAAGCCTTCGTTGAATAAGCTCTTCTGTAAAATTAGCAAGAGGTATTGTTTCTGATGTGAATAAACCATTAGGAGTTGTTACAATACGCCTATATTCTTGTGGCAATGAGCCTCCATTTTCAACAACTGTACCATATGTAATGTATAAAGAAAGGACAAAATTCTTAGGGCAAAAGCTCACAATTGGACTACTATTGCGTCCTGTGAAATCTTTAGAATTCCACATATACTGATATCCATTATCAGAGCTTAACTTTGTTTCGTCTATGACACAATACATAATAGATGTGCTTTGTACGAACACAGTTTGCCCTAATCCTGCTTCTTCAGCAGTAAGGGCAAATCTTTCTGTATCATCTGCAACTATAACAGCATCTTCCATTTCTTCTGCTGATACAAATACATTAGGAGAAAAACGTTCAGTTGCCTGTATATTCTTTACTTTTTTGGCTAATTCTGTTTCTGGTGCATACCAACCATCAAAACCTGTAAATGTGCTATTGTCATTTCTACCTGTATATCTGTATACTTGAAACATAATAGGTGTAAGATTATAATGGTATGTATCTCCTATCCATGTTCCTTCTTCATATACATTATTGTATGTTACCTCGGAAGCAGATGCCCATTGGAACCCAATAGGTTGCGGCTTTAAAGATGTGTATACCCATGCAGGGCTTGAATCAATAGTAGTATCACGAGTAATCGTTCCAGCATCTAGTAAATTACTTAGTCTTCCATCTGTTTGCCCTTGGGGGCATCCTGTTTTAAATTTAGGATAAAAATCGTTAAGAAAAGTATTGTCTCCACTCCAGTTCTGCGGCGAGCCAACATCAATCCAGTCTCCTCTTCTGCCATATACATTTTCATTAACTGCCATTAACTATCCCTACCTTACAGAGTGATAAAACCGTTCAGCTGTAAAAAGTCTTTGTTTTTGAGTTGGCTTGTATGCACACACATATAATTATTTCCATCATCATACTCACCACCAAGTAAATCAATATCAAAAAGATTCATTCCTGTAATGTAATTATCTGATGCACTAAACAAATTAGTATAATTGGTAATTCCAGTAGTAAGAGCAAAATAGCAATTAGTGTGTTTAGCACTTGATAAATGTGAACTTGACGTGGATGTAACAGCATTTCTTTGATAAATAAGCCCTGTAAAGGCACAGCTATTGAAAATTCCTCCTGTGCCTGTGGCTATCGGAGTATTAGCGCGTATTTGTGCAGATGAACTTGAGTCTGCTTTTCCTGTCACATTAAGATTACTGAAATGGAATCTCACTCTATTTGCGTTCATAACATATGAAGAAACATTACCTCCAAGTAATCCATAATAATCAACCAAGCCGGCAACATTAAAGGTGCAATCATTGATGGTCATTGTATTATGGATAAAAGATGCAAAATAGAAAGTAGCAAGATATGCACTTACATTACAGTTATTCATAGTTAAAGTTTTAAAAAGTGGATAAGCGCCTCTAGTACTACCGCCCATAAAAACAACATTTTTAAAGTTGACATTGCGGACTTCTCCTCTGCTTACAATTCCATATTGGCTTGTTGTTGGAGTATTGCTATTGACTACCAAGTTATATATAGTATGTCCTGCACCATCTAATTCGCCCTTTTGGCCTCCAAAATTCATGTCAAGCAACGTATCATCTGTGATTCCAAATTTCATTGTAGGATGATTGTTGAAATTAACATCAGTTACCATTACTGCATATTGTTTATGAGAAGTAACTGCATATGTCTCAGATTGAGTTGTAGTTATATTATGCCATGCACAGAGATCAAATATATCTTCTATTACAGCTTTATTAGTAGCAGTACCGCCTTCACCTGCATATGTAACAGGATCATTATAATACTCAGCTTGCGTTTTCAAAATACCATTCATAGTTTCACCTCATTCTATAATTTGTATGCCTTCTGGGACCTTAAGGCCAGTTATAGCTGTTTCATTGAACGTAGTGGCATGAACAATTGTAATAGGCTGGTCTTCTAAGGTAGTAGGCATTAGGACTCGCTTTTTACTGCCGATGTAGAACCATGTTTCTGAATGGTCTTCGAAAACTTCATATATATAGTCATTTTCGTTAGTTGGCTCCCAATCTTCGAAACTAATTGTGATATAGTCGTCATCGGTTTTGACAGGGCCACTGACAAAATTACCATTGCAATGGAAAGTTCCACTATAAGTATAGATACTACTATTTTCACCTTCCAAATTTGGGATAACAGAATAATCTCGTTTGAATCCAATATTAGTGCCTGTATCAACTATAACGATAGATCGAATAGCATCATTGCCGATAAGATTCTGATTTGTTATGCTAACAATATCTTCCTGGATCGGCAATCCCCTGAACTTATCAAAAGCATATCTTATGCTTGGATTTGTGCCCATTATTCCTGTCTCGGAAGATGTTTCATCAACATAATGGGTACTATGTTCCTTAGCACCTTGTGTTTTTGCTAAGACAGTGAATTTTTCCATTCTGCGGAATACTACATCATCCGTTCGGCCGTAGAAAGCAAGGATCTTATGTCGAGGTACTATCTTCGGCATCCTCTTCTTCCTCCTCTTCTTCCTCCTCAGGCTCAGATTCTTCCTCAGCCTCCGGCTCTTCTTCAGGTTCAGCTTCTGGCTCTGCCTCAGATTCAACCTCGGGTTCCTCTGCCTCTGTAATCGCAAATGTGAATTCTATATCGTCATCAATCTCGAAACTAAGCATAGTAACCTCCTGTAGAACCGTGTATGTATACTTTGCCACGAAGCTTCTTATAACTATTACCGCTCAGATTCATAACGAATTCCATTATATACTCGCCTTCATTGAGCCCTGAAGTATCGCTGGAAGTAAGCTGTACTGAGAAAGTGCTGCCAGAGAGTGCGCAGGCCTTAGTCAGTGCAGCTTCGACCGGATTAGATCTAAGCATCAGCACCAGGTTCATACTTGCACCGCTGAGGCTTTCTTCTGAGACAGTAACAGAAAATGCAGGGAGCGTATCGCCTGCGTTGAACTCCATCTCTGGGAGCTCATTATAAAACTTGATAGGCTGCATATTACTACCTCCTTATAGTGCGTTGATCTGACGCTGCAAATCGTCAATCATAGTTTGTACATTCTTGTATGTGCCACTATTGCTATCTTTGTAAAATAATTCGTCGCCGACTACAGTAGTACCATCAATTCGAGTGCAATAAATGCGCCCAGTTTCAGGACTTAGCAATAAAGTTTGAGTACCAGAGCCGTTTGAATAGTTTTTATATCCATATAAACCACCTGCTTGAATAAGAATACAATTATGTATATTATTATTTTCAAGCCTCAGCTCCAAAGGGGATAGCTTACTCACCCAATCGGTGCATGAGAACTCGATAACGTCGTATGATTCGGAATTAGTAGTAATATGTATGCTGCCACCTGTTATATTTATGGATGCAGCGTTTACATTACCATTTTCATCGACATAAAAAGTGCCGTTCCCATTGTTTATAATAAGGCTATTTAGTATACCTGTTGTTATGAAGTCAGCTGTAAAGCCGCCGTCAAGTGTAGCCGCCAGTGTGTATGTTCCATGATATCCTGTGTGGCTTACGCCCCAACCGTTTACATTATATCGCCACACATGAGTTGCGTGCTCTTTGTCGGGGTTGTCCATTATGAGGATCTCATTTCCGTTGACTACGACATAGCCGTTTATACCCGCTTCAATCAGAGCTGTGGCAGTTGCCTTTGCGGATGCAAGGATATCTATACGCTGCTTCGGCAGCTCATACTCAATGAGGCTTGCTGTCTGAGTAGCAATTGATGTGATAGTTTCAGCTTTGTCGCCGATCTGAACGTCAGGCTTGTACGGCTTGAAGATATCGACCGTGCATTTCATTACTCGGAGATCTTCATCGAGTCCGATAACACTATGTTTGAAGTGGTAAGTATTACCGGCCTTAATAGTGAATAGATCATATGTTGTATGATCTTCAATGAGTGAAAGGTCAAGCACCTGAGCTGCATATCCTTTTTTTACTCTATTGTTATTAGTAAGATAATCCTGACCACGCTGCAGGAGATTGGCAGCGACTGTTATATCGTCAAAGATCACAGTACCCATAATAATACCGTATTTCGCTATGGCAGTTGCATCATCGATATAAGGGAGACCACTATTTACTGAGGATATTGTTAAGCGCTCGGATGTTTCATCATTCACCTGAGCACCGAGAGGAACGAGCCTCGTTACTATATTGGAAGTATCGGTATCTACGTTGATTGAGTAGATATTCTTTGCGAGTTCAATAGTAGTTGACGAAGTAACACCATGTTTATCGGCATAGTTCAGCGTAAGAGCACCATTGACCTTGATTATTTTAATCTCTCCGCCGAGTCGCTCAATGAGGTTGACCTTGATCTCTTCGAGGGTATTTCGATAAGATGTCGTTTTACTGTTTGAGGTATCGCCTGTTATAGAGCAGGTAGATGTGATGTGCTTGCCTTCAGGTGTTACGCTGTTATGATAGGTAAGTAATGCCGAAAGAAAGTCAGCGGCAGAAGTATTCTCATAAGTATGATACTGCTGAATACTATCATTCAGATAAGTAAGATATCCTTCACAGCTGCATGACTTATATACCTTACCTGATGCAGTAACGTTTTCAACACTGTGGATAAGTGGCCCTTCAAAGTCAATTTCGCCTGTTTTATCATTATGTACAGATATAATTGTAGTTCGGTCATGCAGTTCGTTATACTTGGGATTAGATGCAGGGATATCGAACTGGAAGCAGGGGATAGCATTGACTTCATCAGAGAACTTACCAGCACTTAGCCTCACAAGGCTATCAGGATCATTCTCGTGAATTATGTCAGTAGCGGCACCATTAATTGCAGTAATAGTATACATTAGTATACTTCACCTCCTCCTGTTTGTTTGCGTTCATTAAGATAAGCAGCCCACGCAGCTTCAAGGCTAAGGCCGTTATATTTGCCAGTTGATAGCTGAGCATAGAAACGACTTACCCAGGAGGCATCAACAGAATCTACTTCTCCGTTGAGATTAGCATCGCACCGTTTCAATTGTTCAGGCGTCAGTCCTGGATCTCTCGGAGGATTAGCGGATACAGCAGCATATGCATCTCGTATCATTGCTTCATCGATTGCATCGATAATTCCATCGCCATTGATATCCGGTATCAGAGTGTTAGCAGCATTATATACCCACTTATTAGGATTGGCAACAATAGCAGGAGCTGCCATGAATGATATCTTGAAACTGTAAACACCATGCTTTTCGCTATGAGATACCTCTGGTTCTCGTACACTGAAATGATAATCAGGGAGGAAGTCATCAACTAAATTTATGCTATTATCCCAATGTAACCAGTTCAAAATGCTAATAAGCTTATCTTCAGCTTTTTCGATGTTAGACTCGATAAATTCCAGCTCATAAGAGAGCTTTCGCTCACCATAGCTCTTCTTGGCGAAAAGTGAGTCAAAGTTATAGGTTATATTGCTGAAAGGCACACGTTCCAGATGTTCATCCTTAGGAGCGGAGCCTATTGTTCGCTTAGTCATTCTCAGGCCGTAAGCATAATAAGAGTGCTTACCGTTCACAAAAATACCTTTTCTCTTCACGTTGCCACACCTCTTCTCTTCATCTGCACTTTAAGCCCTTGCCTTTCGTCGATTTTATCGTCAATTATATCAAGAACTCCTTCGGCAACTACTTCTTCACCTAAAACAAATTGAGCTGTAAGTGATATAGGCTGAGGCTCAGTGCTTGCCTGAGTGCTTGAGCTTGATGTCGTATTATAAGTGTACTGATTATTGATTATGTCTGACGTAGCGCTCGGTGTTGTGTTAAGCCGATCTACAAGAACTTGCTGGATAGCCATTGCAGCTATAGCATCAGATGCAATAGACGATTGTGCTACGGAGCCCTGGAAATCATCTGCTGCCCTATAAGGCATTCCAGCGGATATTCTTGGAACATCTATATCAGGTGTAGCTATTGCGCCTATGCTGATTTCGGGAGAACTGATATCAAGATTCGTAAGAGCCTTACGCGCTTCCTCTGCAATACTTGGCAGCTCATCCATGAAACCTTCGCCGAGGCCTTCCGCAAGATACCTGCCGACACTGTCACGCATTACCTTCGAAGGAGAGCTTATGCCGAATACTGACTTAAAGCCTCCTATAACACCATCAGCGAATCCAGTGATCTTATCCTTGATCCACTGGCCCATATTCTTGATACCGTTCCATAGACCTTCAACCAAGTTCTTACCTATTTCAAGCATCTTACTTGGGAGCTCTTTAATAGTATCAACTATATTGTGGAACATATCAGATGCAGCGTTACGTGCTTTTTCTCGAAGCTCAAGGCCGAAAGCAATTACATTCTTGATAGTATTTGTAAGGCTTTCCCATATCTTGCCAGGCAGTTCCTTGAAGAATTCGACTATATTATCAAAGAAGTCCTTAGCGGCATTTCGTGCCTTTTCGCGCATTTCAAGTGCCCATTGAATGATAGATACAATAACGTTCTTAAGAAATTCACCGATTTTTCCAGGTAGTTCCTTAAAGAACTCAATAGCACCGTCAATGAAATCCTTAGCTGCTTGACGTGCTTTCTCTCGCATCTCAAGAGCCCACTGTACAATAGCGACTAAGATATTCTTAAGGAAATCTCCGATTTTACCGAGCAGTTCTCCTAATCCCACTACAAGAGCGACAATGATCTCTGGCAGAGCATCAACAATCGCCATGAACATCCGGCCTGCAGCTTCAAGGATCTGAGGTATTGCTTCAATAAGAGCTTCTACTATAGCTACAATTATCGTAGGAAGATTTTCAACAAGCAATACTATCATGTCAGGCAGAGCCTCTACAACTGCCATGAAAATATCTGTTATACAATTTAAAATTTTTGGGATTGAAGATATAATTGTAGTAATCAGAATAGGAATCAGATTAATAATGGCTTTGCAGATAGTAGGAGCTGCTTCTATAATTGCAGTAGCCAGGGAAGTAATGATAGATAGCACAGCTTCGATAATTGTTGGCAGGCTATCTCCAATTGTAGCAACAAGCCCCTGAAGCACATCTGCAGCTGCCATTGCAAGAGCGGGAGCATTGGCTGCTATAGTATTAGCAAGTTCTGTTATAAGGTTCCTTGCCATCTCCGTAATATCTCCTATATGAGTAGATATTCCTTCGATAATTGATGCAAAGAGCTGAACGCCAAGTTCAAACAGTTTCGGACTGATTGTAAGGATACCTTCAAGCAGTTGCATACCTGCATTAAACGCAGAATCTGCAAGCGCTGGAATATTACTTACTAATCCCTCCATAAGAGAGTCGATAAGAGATACTCCAGCACCTACGAGGTCAGGGATGTAGGCTGTCAGATCTACAAGAGTATCAGCAATAGCTGAGCTCAATGAAGTAACGAGCTTGCCCATACCTCCGATAATGACTTCGACTCTCGGAAGAATATTGGAAGCCGCGGCCGTTGCACTTTCGACAAAGTCATCAGTGAGCTTGCCAAAATCCTGCTCATCATCAGCAATACCAACTACCAGGTTATCCCATGCGGCTTTAGCCATGCCAAGAGATCCCTGGATAGTTGTAGAAGCTTCTTTTGCCGTGGTGCCCATCATCTCAAAAGCTTCCGCTTCTGTTTTGGCCCCACTGGCAACAAGCTCAGCTGCTTCCTCGGCACTTATACCAGAAATATGCATTTCTGTCTGAACTACGTGGATAGCTTCGACGATATCAGAATAACTGCTCAGATCGTAGTGAATGCCGGAAAGAGTCTCTGCATCCTCAAGCAAGCGTTCCATCTCGGCTTTCGTACCACCATAGCCAAGCTTAAGGTTGTCGAGCATCGTGTAGTTCTGCTTTGCAAAGCCCTGATAAGCATTCTGGATGCTCTCCATGCTGGAACCCATCTTATTTGCATTATCAGCCATATCCACGATAGCCATATCAGCGACCTGAGCCGCTTTAACGGTATCACCTTCAAGCGAAGCTATCAGCGCAGCCGAGAATGATGTTACAGTTTCCATGTACTCATTCTGTGATAAGCCTGCAGAAGCAAAAGCCTTGCCTGCATTATCAAGAACCATATTCGCTGCATCAGGTATTGCTTCCATTGCAGAAGCATAGTCGCCAAGATCAGTTATATTAGAATCGATGGCCGCTGATACTGCTTCAGCCATTTTCTGAGCATCAACGGCATTCATCTGATATGAATCAGTCAGATGCTTGATAAAACCGTCCATATCTTCGGCAGCAGTGCCGATGCCATAAGCCATCGCATCAGCAACAGCATCCATTGAGGAGCCTACATCGTTCTCCCAATCCTGGAATGCACCTGCATTAGCATATACTTGCTCGCCAAGCTTTTCCCAGAGATCATCACTCAGCTCACCAAGCGCTTGTTCGCCAAAACTTCGAATTGTGCCGGATAGATCTCCGAAAAGAGTTTCAACACCATCTGTGAGCTGCTCATAGTCAGCATATGCTTCAAGAGCGCTCTTGCCAAGAGCGACCATAGCGCCAGAAGCTGCAGTTACAGCTCCGGCGACAGCAGCCATGCCTTTCTGGGCAAAGCTGCCTATTTTTTCGACTCCGGAACTAAATCCGGAATCATCTATTTCAGTGTCAAATTTTAGAGTGCCATCAAAAGCCACAACAATCCCTCCTTCGATGGACTGTGCGGCTCAATGGCTCATTGCACTTGTTTTCCGTTTTTAATTTTGAGTTCAAATTCTTTTTTGCAGGCGCGAGTGCATTTGATATGCACTCCGCTGCAATTAGCTGTATTATCATACAGTATTGTTTTCGCACCGCAGTAAGGGCATCGTGCCCACTCACGCCGCAGCGGTGGAAGTTTCAGTTCATTTAGTTCGTTCATATAAGTCCTCCAAACGCTGCTCCGATCATATCGTCTTCGCATTCATAAGGTATAGCAATACTGCGTTGGATTCGAGCGATGCGAGCTCGTTCTTTATCGTTTTTGATACTTCCGAGGTCAAGGCCCCTATATGCCATACGTTTCTGGCATTGCGAGTCATCAGATAACGCTGCGAAAAGGCAGCGGAACTGCCACCAATGGAGATAATCGATATCAATGAGATCTATTCCATAGTAATGCCAAAAATCACCAAGAATAAACTTAGAATCGATTTTCCAGTCAAAAACAGGTGGCCTGATGACAATTTCCTCTGGTTCTTCTTCGTCATCTTCTTCATCATCACTATCCGGATCAAGCTCACGCGCATAATAGAAATTAAAAAGCGCATTGACTACTTCCGCTGTGATATGTTTAGGAGGCGATTCAAACCAGTTAACAAGCATATATACTTTATCGTTTGAGTCAACAGTTTTATCTCGCATCAAATCTGCAAAACGAAGCCATTCCCGAAAGTCAGTGAGGATGGGATACTTTTCTCCTTCAACTATGATAGACTCCGGAAATGGCTCGTATAAAGCATTTATCATTTTCTTTTAAGGCGGCGCTGAGGTACATACTTAGTCAGGCGAGCAGCTCTCTGCTTTGCGTCTTCTTCGAACTGCGCCTTAGCAAAGTCAAGGAAACTATAGTAAATATCCTCATAAGCAGATATACTTGTTGGTACCCCATCGAAAAGCTGTTCTGATGTGCCAGCTCCGAAGAGAGTATCGAACAGTTTCTTGAACAGGTTGCAACAAGCTCGGATCCTGTCAGAAGTTTTACCGTCTTTAGGGATAAGCCTTTCAGCTATATCCATATCAGTAAATGCATCTTCGTAGCGCTGAACTACATCTGCATCTGTTAGGTCAAGTTCGAATTCTTTTCCGTTGATTTGCCATTTCTTCTGGCTCATAGGCTCAATCCTCCATTAGTATGATCAAGTAGATGCTGAGAATGTGATTGTCTGGTAATCGTCAGATGTTGCTGCAGTTCCCTTGATCAGTTCACCGTTGCACTTGAAATTACCACTATAAGTGTAAACATTGATGTTATCACCTTCAGAATTAGGGATAACAGAGAAGTCACGCTTATATGCTTCATTAGTGTCTGTATCAACAATGATGATCGGGCGCTTAGCATCATCACCGATAAGCTCTTCGTTAGTGATCTTAACGATATCTTCTTGAATCGGGAGATTTCTGTACTTATCAAAAGCATATGAAATGCTGGGATTATATCCCATTATGTCAGTAACAGCAAAAGGTTCATCCACATACTGTCTGCTATACTCAATAGGGTTCTGAGACTTAGCAAGCTGAGTGAACTTCCTCATTCTGTAGAAAGTTGTTGTTGTCGTTGTCACATTATCCGATGTAGTAGTTGTTGTAACGCCGTAAAACGCTACGATTTTGTGACGTGCAACAATTGTAGGTGTATCTGGCATTATTATTCCTCCTCATAAATAAGTCGAAGTTGAATCTGGTAGCGTGCCGTTTCGTCATCTGCCGAAAGAGCATAGCCACGAGTCAGAACTTCAATACTTAATGTGGTTTTATTTTCGCCGAGATCAGGGAAAGTCCCTGCTTCATTATTTTCCTCAATCCAGTCTTCGAATTTCTCATAGAAATGGAGATTCGCTATACAGGTATTGATATCCGCTTCGAAGTATTCTCGGCTTGCGAATACAAAAAGGAACTGTTTCAGCTTCTCACCGTCAACATATTCCTTATAAACAGGATCACAGGGGACTGCTTCAACAGTATATTCGACTGCCTTATCACCGAGATAATCAATCAGCAGGCAACAGCCTTCCGATAAATCGGGGAATGTGCATATATAGTCCCTTATGCTCTCAATAATAGGCTTTTCGCTCAATGTTTATTCAGCCCTTTCTCAATATCATCCTTATGGTCGGCCTTCATACGTTCCAGCCAATATTTACCGCGATTATGGCCTGAGAAGCCTTTATTGACGTAATACTCATGTCTTGCTTTGGGCTCAGTATTAATGATAAGACCTGGTTGCTGAATCTTATGAGCTTTGCTCATTTTACCTGCGTTTTTATACTTCTTGTTTGCAATTGGCGTATAATCCGGCAGATACTTCAGGCATTCATTATCAATATAATCCTGAGCCTTTTCAAGGTCTTTTTTGCGCTTGCTTTTAAAATCATGCGAAAAAACTAGTCCTTTGAAGCTAATCATATCACATCACTCCAATATCAGCTCAATGTGCCTTACTCGCGGAGATCCATAGCGGAGATCCTTGACGTTCATCACCGTAAGTGCTTGATGAGGCGGAGATACGTCGTTGATAATGCCGCGTACTACTCTATCATCTTCTTTCGGTAGATAGTCCGTTGAAGTTTCAGGAATATTGACAAATATCGACTTTTTTGAAGTCCTGTCTTGCCCATCTGACTGACCGTCCGAAGGCTGCCAATAAATAGAGGCAGTCGTATGTCTGACATATGCTGGAGCTCTGTTGACTACAGTTTTTTCGTAGATCGTTATTCCCTCACAGTTGGTGAACATCTTTTCACTCCTCTCCTATGGAATATATATCAGTTAATCCATACCTTTGTCGCAGAATACCAAGCTCTTTGAGCTCGTTCCGCAGAAAGTACAGAGATTGTCCTGCATTCAAATATGTCATTTGAATGCTGTAGGAACCATTTGTTTCAGAGCCCTGCGACAAAGCAGGGGTGCTTTCAGTCACGCTGCCAAGAGCCCGAAGTGTAGCTTGAACAACGATATTCTTAACAGCATCCCCATAGTCTTCATCGCTTTCAATGAGCTCATCGATGCTTTTGCCATATTTCTTAGCAATCAGGCGTAATTTCGCAGAAGCCTGTTCAAGAAGGACTTCAGCTGCCTGTTGCTCCTGTGCGGTCAGCGAGCGGCCAAGAACCGTGATATCGCTGACCGTTGCATATACCGCACCCATAGCGCTTATTCAGCGAGGCAGGTCAGACCAGAGAGACTATATCTCTGTACAACCGTTTCGCCGTCCTTAGTGATCGATACTACAAACTTCTGAGCATTCTTGTCAGAGATCTTGAATATGCCGTTCTTATCACTATCAAGCTCTACGAGGCCAGAACCTGCAGAAGGCTCAAGTCCGACCTTAACAGTGCTGTTCTCGATGTCAGCATCAGGGAACTTGAGACAAAGGAAATTACCTGGGCCCCATACCTGAGTAATTGCATTATCGCCACTGAGATACTTAAGAGTACCTGTAATAGCACCGTCGGAAATAGCAATATCGCTCTGCATATCAGTTACTTTCACGCCGAAAATCTTATTGCTCCCACCGGCTTCGGCCTGTGCGGCGGGAGCCGTCAGGGGTTTACCTTGATGAGTGAGAAACTGTTAGCGTCGAGTATGCCCCATCCGATATAAGCCTCGGAACGAAGTACGATCTCATTTGTGCGCTTGAGGTCGCCCTGACCGTCAGGATCACCGTACTGGATTATCTCGAGCGGAATGTTCTCAGCATAGCCCCACTTGAAGCAATTAGAGAAGTCTCCAACGATAGCACGGAGCTTATTATTTGTTCCGAATACAACAGTATTATTGATATCAGATGCAAGCCCAGCGAATGTTGCAGGATTACCACCGAAGCGGAACTCTGGATACATAGCTGCATGAGAGTCGTTCATTTTCATCGAGCCAAGAGCTGCACCGAATGCAGGAGCCATAGCGATTCCTGTTACGATGCCGTCACTGCCCTGAACTGCTGCAACAGCTGCATCGATGTTGTCGTCAGGAGTAGAGCTATTGTATGTGATGATATGGCTTGCATCAGTTACCTTGCCTGCAAAGCTGTTGGTTCCAACAATGTCGGAAGCTTCGCCTGTAGCAGGGTTAACACCATGAAGAGCAGATATATCAAGAGCTCTTGCGATCTTCTTAGAGAAGCCATCAGCGAAAGCCTGAAGATAAGGAATTCTCTTCTCATCAGAGAGATTAACGAACTCATCAGTCACACGATGCTGATAAACGAACTTGATAGGCTTGATGGTTACTGTTGTGAATGCAGCAGGACCTGCAGGCTTGTTAGCACCCTCACCAACGATGGAAGCTTCACCATCCATGCTGAATACGAATGTTTCTGTACCTGCAAAAGGCATTGCTGTAGCTCCTGAGAGCTTAGCAAGGGTAGAATGTCCCTTTACTTTGTTGAACATTTCGGTAACAAGTTCAGGATTGAACAGTGTACCAGAAGTTGTTTTATTTGGCATATAATTGCCCTCCTTTTCAGATATTTAAATTCTGTGCAAGGGCTTTAAAAGCTGCGTCAGTTGAACTGCCAATCGGCGGCTCCGATGAGTAGTTCGGGGTTGGTTGCGGTTGTGATGTGAACTGAGACAGTGTTTCAGCGTCCTTGCGGATTTCATCTTCGGTAGATCCCGAAAGTCGCTCTGCCAATTCATATGGCAGGCCTGTTTCATGCGCTATCTTCATTTTTACCGAGCTGATCTCGTAAGCGCTGTTCTTTGCAGTAAGATCTGCGATTTTAGTTTCGCTTTCACTCAGTTTACCTGTGAGAGCTGCAATCTGATCTGCGGATTTCTTTGCATCCTCAGGAGATATCCAGCCTTCAAACTGCTTCTTGATTTCGTCCGTTATGGACTTCTTCTGTCGCTCAAGGCGATCTTTCAAGGCAGCATCAAATGCTTCCTGTGTTTCAATTGGTTTAAATTCACTCATAAAACTCCTACTTTCCGTGTAGTTACGTTAATAACTTATTATCTGCTTCTTTTTCTCCTTAGCATTAGCACATAGCCAGTGTGCCAGAGAAACAGTTTCAAGCAGTGTTATATCTGCACCTTCAAGTACAGATGAATAACCAAATCCTCCACTGCTACCGATAGCACGATGTTCGCAGTTAGCAGCTGCCTGCGTTAGAGCCGGCTGATTCATATGGCATATACTACCATTGAACAGCTGTTGCTCAAAAAGAGCATTCGCTGCCACTACCTCTGCAACCTTCGGCAGGATAGGCTTAGTCTTGATTTCAGCGTTCTTCATATCGTCCGCTAAAACAGTCTGATTGCCTGCACCATCAATTGCTACTGCTTCGGTATGTGGGTTTCGTAAAAATGCAATAATCCAATCGTTTCCTTCTCGAATCGGCCTGCAGTCGATGGCTTCAATAAAAATCTTGCCATCTTCAAGCTTGATAGCTGCTGCGAGTGTGACATTTCCGGTTTTACCGTATTTCACAGCAAAGTATATCTTTGGCTTCTTGCTAATCTGAGGCTTTTCAGCCAAAGCGTAAGATGTCCATTCTTCTTTGCTGATTGCTGATTTCTGGCTATAGCGCAGCCATAGGCCAAGACGCTGGATGTTATCATCGACCTGGTCATCTCCGAGCTCTGAGCGGATTGTCCTTTCAGATAGGATAGTTCCTAATGAAGGATTCGTTTCATACCAGAGCTCAGGATCGTGGGCATCGGTAAGATCAGGGACGGACCATTCAGCCCATCCCGAATCTTCCGACTTTCCTGTTAAGCACTCCTTTCGGTATTTCATGAATACTGTTCCCGAGCTGACCGCTGTTGGCGGAGTTCCACACATAAGCGTCTGCGGATTCTTACTATCAGTGACGACGTACTTGAGAGCTGATTCTTGATCGGAGGTATACTCTTGAGCTTCGTCGATTATGAGAAGGTCATAACCTTCACCGAGTCCGCCTTTGCTGGAACGTGTACGAAAGTTGATTACACCTTCGCCTGTTAGCCATTCTATGCGTTCAAGCCCGAATTGCTTCGTTGTTTTGAAGTCCGTGCCTTCGACATAGCCTGCTTTAGAGAGCCTTTCAATTACTTTCTCCCATGCATTATGTGAGGTTGTGGTCCTGTGTGCTGTATACAATACACGCTCATTATGAGATACACCGTACAGAGCACGCATAATTAGTATTTCTGATTTACCGTTTCGGCGAGGGATTGACCAGCCGAATTTCATGTGCGTCCAGAGTCCATCAGTATTCACAGCCATTATGTCTTCAAGCAATATTGCCTGCCAGTCCTGAGCTGTTCGATCAGACCGATTATAAAGAGAGACAGCTTCCGCGCCAAATGATTCGGTATATGGCAGCCGGATAGATATAGTAGGAGTTTGTTTGCCGAGACGGATCTCGCTCATTAAACTCCTCCTTATACTATTTTCCAGTCAAATGTCAATGGCAGGAGCCTATTTGATATAAGCTCTATGCCTGTAGATATGCCTTGCTTTGCTGTGACAAGCTTATCTGACTTGTCGCGATTGCAGGTCATATGTGCCAGCTGCATATTAGCGATATCGGACGGATGGCCGCCTTTTGATACAGGTATTATATGATCTATGCAAGGGGAGAGAGGGTGAGGGAACTTGTATTTGAAGTCTACAGGCTTCCCACATATACCGCAAGTTCTCTGCGTTGCATATATCTTCTTTTTGTTAGACTCAAACTGCGCTCTCTGAGTGCCGTTATGGTCTGGGCGCAGGTTAGGTCTTGCTCTTGGCTGTGCTGCCATAAGCTTCTCCTTTCAAATGGGTATAAAAAACACCTTATAGGTGCTTTATTGTATTCAATTACCTTTTACTGTCATTATTACCACCTCCGAGAGGGCGATTTATTAATTTTAATTTTTGTATTATTCAATTGCTTTGCCTGTTCCTGAGAATACCTAACAGCCTCCTCAGCTCCTGCTTCCTCTGGAACCTCAACCCATTTCTTGCCTCGTTTGCCTTCAGCTCCTGTCTGGCCACGAAGAACTTGACCATCATAGATGATTGTACAATCACAGTTATCATGCCTGCGGAATATACCATCTGGCTGATCGCCGATTCGATACTTTCCTTCAACTGATGTACACCATTCACAGCATTCAGAGCCTTTTCTGATAATATAACACTTTAGGCCTGCATTATCTCTGAATTTGGCGTTAGTCTCGATGCAATCGTCATGGAATGACTTCGTTATAGTCTCACTGCCAGCTCTTGCACGGCGCTTGATAACACTATCCTCGACCGTAGGATCTGCAAGGGAATGAGCAAATTGCTGCACACGTTCAGCAGGGAAGGGAGCTCGCTTCGGGTTTATCGCTATACCAGCTTTTTTATCAATAATAGTTTGTGCTTGGCTATATATGTCGTTAACGTCATCATATGCGCCGCGCAGGAGCTGTGATGCAGTATCTTCACGGTCGCTGAGTTCCAGAACCTCCGAAGCAAGTTCTTGACCAAGTATATGTGATAATATCTGAGAATACTTTGCAGAATCGTCTAAGGTAGCTTTCCCGCTCGATATCAGCTTAAGGATAAATCGAATCTCAAGATTCGTAGCCATTTTACTATTGATGGCAGCTTTGAGCTGCTCTAAATCACTCATCGTCTCTCTCCAAGCCTGTCATGCTATGTACGGCCTTATCTCCAACATAATCCGGAACAGCCTGGTTAATCTTATAAATTGCGTCGCCGATAGCTCCGAGAGCTGTAGCATCCGGTTCAAAGATAGGCTGCCATACTGGCTTAGTATCAACAAATGCAGAACGTTGATATGTGAATTTATCTCGTACGCACGCTGCAAGATATCCAGTATTAAGATATCCTGTGCCGAATGTCCTTTGTGCTTTTCGAGCGTTCAGACGAAGCGCTTCGTGAGAAGCCTTGATTGCCTCGAAACTGAGAGGATTACCATTGCTGAATCCAAGATCATCAAGAGTGAGATCTGTTTCGCCTGCAAAGATAGCTGCTAATGTTCGGAGATGCTCAGAAAATGGGGCCATACTCTGCTGTGGGAATTGTCCGACTGTAGGATGTCGGCCGTCTTCGTCCTGCCTGAAGTCCAGGAATGCAGATATCGCTGCCTTGACTTTATTATCAATCTTCTCAGCATCCTCTGAAAGGCCAAGCACATAACGCTGAGGGAAGCTGTAGAACTCTGAGCTGACTTCCGAGCGTGCCAGAGTACGGAACGCTGCACACACAGTATCCATACAGCAGCGAGAGATACGAGAGTGACCGAAAGGCCTCTTAGCATCAGGCCTATATATAATAGGTACAAGCAAAGCGTATGGAGCTTTGTGTTCGAATGTTAGCTCAGGCGCTAAAGTGCCTTTTCTATAATAATCAGTACGATATGGCCTAAAATATGCTTCTAGCGAAGGAGCATCATGTTCATCTCTTTCAAGGACTGCATAACCTTCGGTACACATATTAGTTATCCTGTCTATCTCACCGGTGGCGTTGCTGCCATCTATAACCTGCAATGTTGGATATCCAGTAGCATCTCTTCCTATGTATATGAAACTACAGGATCCAATGAGAGCTGACAGTGCCGCATCATCTGGAAGTACATCAGGATTGTTCTGCCTGAAAATAGAACCAAGCTGAAAATCATCATTTTCAAATCCGTCAAATATGAGTCGGTTTGCCAGAGTGTCAACACCTTTCGCACACCAACCGAGAGCTGATGAGAAGTGCTGCAGTTCAGTTGGAATAAGGTGGCTAATATACCCTACATGATACTTCATATCATAGAAATTATACCGTAATTGAACTCTAACTCGCTTGACTGCGAGCTTCCTTTTTAAATATCCGATACCTTTTTCAGCCATAACTTTTCCTTTCTGCGATTATAGCTATATTTAAAATTATAGCTCTTATCACACCATTCGAGATTATTTGCTGTATCATTCTGCCTGTTTTCATCTATATGATTGACTATTTCATACCCATTGGGATTAGGCACAAAAGCTGTTGCAACAATTCTATGCAAGTATTGAAATATTGTCTTCCCTTGATGCCGCATCCTAACATACAAATATCCATCTCTGTGTGACTGAGGCTTTAAAATACGATGATTATTTATGCG
>JAEIGA010005956.1_pt1 | contig 18558 bp, 14 predicted proteins | sample 9270691 | NCBI WGS metagenome assembly JAEIGA01 (sample SAMN17057246, study PRJNA624740) | gut metagenome | biome: biome; isolation source: fecal sample | host: Bos grunniens | place: China: Xizang | collected 2019
AACTTTGGTTCAAGGGGAAACGTATGGACAGTTGCGAAAAATACTGTCGAGAAGGGTTTGCAGTTTGCCTATGCACACCGTCGTGAGAAGAAGAGAAATTATCGTTCATTGTGGATTGTTCGTATCAATGCTGCAGTTCGTATGTACGGTATGACTTATTCAGAGTTTATTGGTAAGATGAATGTTAAGGGTATCGCTTTGAACCGTAAGGTTTTGGCTGACCTTGCACTCAACGAGCCAAAGGCATTTGAGGCAATCGTTAATGCAGTTAAATAGTAATCTCTAACTATATAGAGTGGGAGCCTGATACTTCGGTGTCAGGCTCTTTTTTGTGTGTAATAGATTTTTAATAGCTTTGATATAATGTTGAAACAATCTAGCTCTATCTTTGCGGTGTATTAAGAGTAAAAGAGATTATTAGTAAGAGGAATTAAACAAGATGAAATTATGGAAAAGAGATTAACTGTTGCACTTGTTGCTCACGATGCTATGAAGCACGACCTTGCGGAGTGGGTATCTTGGAATTGGGAGAAGTTGTTGTCACACCGTTTGGTATGTACAGGTACCACAGGTCGTATTGTTGCCGAGACCCTCATGGCCCGCCGTGGTAAGGATGCTGCAAATGCTCGCTTCGATATCACTATGCTTAAGTCTGGCCCGTTGGGTGGTGACCAGCAGCTAGGAGCTATGATTGCTAACAACGAAATAGATATGTTAATCTTCTTTTGGGATCCTATGTCTGCGCAGCCACACGATGTAGATGTCAAGGCTCTACTGCGCCTTGCCACGCTCTACAATGTCCCCACGGCTATAAATCGCTCTTCGGCAGACTTTATGATATCCTCCGACCTTATGACACATGCCGACTATAAGCCTGTTGTTCGTGATTATACATCCTATATCGAGCGTAGCGTTAAGTAGTCGCATAGAGGATATAAGACATTTGTCGCAAAACTTCAAATATTCAGAGGCCTATTCAGCATTGTATAGGCCTCTGTTTCTCTTTTGTTGCTCTGTTATATATGAATTTTCTTTTGTAATTTGATAAATTCATAAATGTTTGCTAACTTTGTGGAATATAGCATTATGAGAGTATTTCCCCCTAAACTATCTATGCTCCGATTTTTTGAATATCCATAGTATTGCTTATATACGTAGACGATGAAGAGACTTCTATTACTTGCAGCTATAGCTATAACTATGCTATCGTGCAATGATATTGAGATTACGATAATAAAATCTGATAATCAAGGAAATATTGATGCTCTTCCCGAGGATGATATTGATATTCCACAATTTGTAGATCTCTCCGAGTCAGGAACTGCAAATTGCTACCTTGTAAAATCTGCTGGTAAATATAAGTTTAAAGCCGTTAAGGGTAACTCTGACGAGGTGTTGAGCCTAGCCACTACTGCTGATGTTTTGTGGGAGAGTTTTGGTACAGAACAGATGCCAAAGGTTGGTGATATCATTAGTTCTGTAACCTATAAGGATGATTATGTTTGCTTCACCACATCTGATACCTTTAGGGATGGCAATGCCTCCATTGCCGTTCGTGATTCTAAAGGTAACATCCTTTGGTCATGGCATATATGGTGTTCCGATGAGGGATGGAAAGATCAGGTCTACCCATATGGTGCTGGTGTAGTGATGGATCGTAACCTTGGTGCTACCTCTGCCAATCCTGGCTATGTTGGGGCGTTGGGCCTATTGTATCAGTGGGGTAGAAAGGATCCCTTTCTTGGTCCTAACTCTATATCGGGCAACGAGCCAGCAGCATCAACAGCAACCTGGCCAAAATCAGAGAGTTCAAATGATATAGACTTTGCCAATCAGAATCCTATGACCTTTGCGCGAGGTTGGCTTGGCGGCAATGTTTCAGATAATGGCTGGCATACATCGGAGTCGGAGAAGGGTTTATATGACCCATGCCCAGCTGGTTACCGTGTGCCAGATGGTGGCTCACAAGGTTTGTGGCAACACTCCTCCATTGGTTTTGATAAGGATTATGTTAATAGAGGCATATATTGGAAAATTAGTGTTGAATCAATAGCTAGGGCATGGTATCCTGCTGTCGGCTATCTCTCCTACAAATATGCAACATTGACTAGTGTAGGTACAAGATGTTACTATTATTCTGCTAATCCTAATGACAGCTACAATGCGTTTTACTTTGACTTTTATAGCGATAATTTTAATTTAATGTCCTATAACAATCGCGGCAACGGCTTATCTGTACGTTGTATCCGTGAGGGTAGTACAACAGCTATTGTTCCACCCGATGATGATGAAGGTGGTGATGAAGGTGGTGATGAAGGTGATAATGAGCAGTTGGTTGATTTATCACAGTATACAGATTTATCGGATGAGGGTACAGCAAACTGTTACCCCATAAAAGCTGTTGGTAACTATAAATTTAAAGCCGTTAAGGGTAACTCTGAAGAGGCATTAAGCCTAGCCTCTACTGCCGATGTTTTATGGGAGACTTTTGGTACCGAGGAGATGCCAAATGTTGGAGATATCATTCATTCTGTAGGCTATCAGTATGGCTATGTCTACTTCTCCACTCCCGATTTGTTTAGGGATGGTAATGCCTCTATCGCCGTTCGTGATTCTGAAGGCACTATCCTTTGGTCATGGCATATATGGTGTTCCAAGGAGGGTTGGATAGATCAGGTCTACCCAAATGGTGCTGGTACAATGATGGATCGCAACCTTGGTGCTACCTCTGCTACTCCTGGCAGTGTGGGAGCTTTGGGATTGTTGTATCAGTGGGGTAGAAAGGACCCATTTATAGGCTCTTGCACGATATCATCATCTGACCAAGCACAAGCTACAGGTTTATGGAATAGTGTTAGTTGTGCAGGGTCAATAGACTATGCAATATCAAACCCCACTACATATCTCTATTTGACTCATGATTGGTGTAGTGATTCGACATCCGAAACCACTGATGGAATATATCGATGGAAAAATGGTCAGAAGACGATATATGACCCCTGTCCTGTCGGATACCGTGTGCCTGATGGTGGTGAGGATGACTTTTGGAATATAGCTTTCCCTGGGCCTACGATTAGTGACGTTGCTCAATGGGATAGCACCTACAGGGGTGTAACCATACCTCTTAGCGGGAATACTAATTCAGCATGGTATCCATCAGCAGGTTATCGTGATTATAATTACGGAAAAGTAGTACAATCTGGTAGTAATGGTGTCTTTTGGACAGCAAGTGCCTATAAAGAATCAACTGACTCCTATAGCAAACTATTTGTGCAATTTTACGATATCGTCTATGATGATATTCGCTACCGCTGTGATGGATGCTCTGTGCGTTGTGTAAAAGAGTAGGTGTTCTCTTAATTACAATAAGCAAGTGGCTGTCGATGATATCTCGACAGCCACTTACCTTTTATTGTACCTTGTGTGTATGGCTATTTTATCCGTTGATATGTGTCACCTCGTCAATGCCATCAATCTCCAAGATGCTCTTCATCACCATCTTAAGCTCGCTGACAGAGTGTACCGAGAAATCGATGGTACATATAGCAATGCTGTCGATATTTTCGGTCTTGAGAGAGGACATGGTGAGATGTAGCTTATCTGTGATACAGTCAATAAGGTCACTCATAAGGTGAAAACGGTCGATACCCTGTATGCGAATACGTACAGGGTAGAGGAAGCGAGAGTCCTCCTCGAAGGTTGCCGATACTATGGCATCGCCATTCTCCGATGCAAGGCGTATCACCTCGGGGCAGTCGCGCTTGTGAAGACATATCTTCTCATCATCGCTCTTATATCCTATAACCTCATCCTCGGGCAGTGGGTGGCAGATAGGACAGCGGTCATACTCCAGGCGTGGAAGGTTGGCAAAGTAACCTCGTAGGTAGCGTTTTGCACGAAATGTTGATACATGATTTAGCCACTCTGGGTTGGGCTTGGCATCCTCTGAAGTGCCTATCTCCACACGGTCTCCGCGATGCAATACCGTACGTAGCGACATCAGCTTGCGGTTGATGCGTGCGTAGACAGCCTTTTCGCCCACCTTGCTGTGAATCTCAAATGCAAAGTCCAGAGCTGTAGCGCCCTTTGGAAGTATAACACCCTGACCTTTGGGCGTGAATACCATGATATCATCATTATAGAAGGTAGATGTAACACCCTCCATAAACTCCATGTTTTGGTTGCCTTGTGCCACCTCCTGCAATATGCCCTTAAACTTTTGGAGCCAGGTAGAGAGGTTTGTCTCGGAGCGCTCCGCGGCACATCCTAGGCGTGAGTTACGCACCATCTCCTCCGATGATATATGCACCTCCTCCCATTCGCTAGTCTCTCCTAGAAGCTTTACATGGAAGCTCTGGTAGCCATTCTCCTTTGGGGTATCTATGTAGTTACATACGCTACAAGGCTTCTCCTTGAGGTGGTCTGTTAGTGCCGAATATATCTTCAGTGAGAGGGACTTATCGCTTATCGTTGGGTCACTCTTATATATGATACGTATGTAGTGCTTGCCGCTGATGTGGTTGATGTCGCTATGTGTTTCGCGCATCTTACGCCAGATGCTATATGGCTGACGGTAGCGAATCTCGGTGCGCACATCATAACCCTCATCCTTGAGTATTTTATCAATATGTGCTAGAAATCTCTCGAGGGTAGGATATTCAAGCTCCTGCTCCTCCTTAAGCTGCGCCTCGAGCTTCTCGTAGTCTCCAGGACAGCGGTAACGGAATGAGAGGTTCTCAAGTTCGGTCTTTATGTGGTATAGTCCTAGGCGGTTGGCCAGAGGTGCATAAAAGTAGTCAGTCTCACCGGCTATCTTCATCTGCTTTGCGGCGCTCATGCTATCCAACGTACGCATGTTGTGCAGGCGGTCTGTGAGCTTAATAAGCAGTGCGCGGACATCGTAGTGTACCGACTCTAGAATCTGGCGATAGTTATCCACCTGCTTTGAGTACTCATAATTTGCCTTTTTGCGCTTTGTGACCGCATCCACAAGTTTTGCTACATCATCGCCAAAGCGCTCCTTTATCTCCTCAATAGTGTGGTCTGTATCCTCCACCACATCGTGTAGAAATGCAGCGATAACCGTATTATCGGACATCTCCAGCTCCTTGGCGAGGATTGTTGCCACGGCAATAGGATGGATGATATAGGGTTCACCACTGCGGCGCTTCTGCTTTTTATGTGCCTCTGCAGCAAACTCATAACCATCAATTATACGTTGCATCTGCTCCTTTGTAGTTAGAGGCTCTAGGTAGCTAAATAGTGATTCTATGTTGGTTTTTATGAGTGCCGAGTAGTCGTTCATAGCTTTGTTGGTGTTAGTAGAATTATGCGATACTTTCACAAATTTATGAAAAAAATCGTGTTGTTGTTCTATAAACTGCAATTTTTTGCACATAAATACTCCTTCGCAGAGAGGTGTAACAGTGTTGTAGAGAGTAGCTTTCCCTAAAATAGAGGCTTTATCTATTGAAATCTAAATACAATTTAGTATCTTTGCCCATGTCTATTAATATTAAAAGGTGTAAGATGAAAAATTTTAAAACTTTCCCTTATTTGTTTAGTGTGTTTGCTGCTATTGCTCTTTTAGCATCTGTGGGATGCCAAAAGGAGGAGAGCAAAACACCCGCTCCAGAGCCAGAGGTTAAGGAGTTTGTGTTTGAGAATATCGTGGTTACAAATACCAAGTTAAGCGTGGATGTAATCCCCGAGAATAAGAACATGGAGTATGTGGTGTTCCTTGCCGAGAAGCGCCATTTCTTGGATAATGGTCTTACTACAAGCGAGGCTGTAGTTGCCGATGACCTCGCCTTTGTGACATCGTTGGCCAATGGTTATAATATGTCGAAGCGAGAGTTCCTCACCAAGATTAACTGGCTCTCAAAGGGTGATAAGCTAGGTTATACGGCTATTAATCTATACCCAAGCACGGAGTATATCGTATATTGCTACGGTATCAACCTCGACAATGATGGCTATGTGGCCACCACCAAGATAAACTACGTGCAACTCAAGACCGCTGCACCACTGATGCAGGATGTGCAGTTTGAGGTTACAGGAGGCGCTGATGGCACCGATGTATCGCTAAACATCAACCCTAATGGTTATGATGGCTTGTACTATAGCTATATAGTTCCTGACACCGATAACTACTTCATCCACGAGGGCATGGAGGTTACTGAGGAGTATGTTGCATACTACCGTAAGCGTGCCTACGATGAGTTTAACGCGCTCATCAATGACCAGGGTATTGCTGCCGAGGAGTTCTGTCATCGTGGCTCTGTGACTATCAATAAGTCATTGGCGCCATACTCTAACTATCAGTTGGTTCTCTTTGCCGTATCCAACGACCAGGTTCCCATACTCTGCTCTCTACCTATGGCTTACAACTTCTCAACCACATCCTTCAGCGTTATTGACTTTACGATAGATATCGAGGTTACCGATATCACACCATACAATGCGCAGCTATCCATCACAGCCTCAAATAATAAGGACTCCTATGCTTGTGTCTTTGTATCTCGTGAGCAGGCTCCTAATAGCGAGGATGAGTATACGCAGATGTTGCAGATTATGGAGTATCTCGATCCACCTATCCTCCAAGGCTCATATAGCGAGCAGCTAGGCCCTCTAACTCCCGACACGGAGTATACGGTGTTGGCATTTGGTGTTGAAGATAATCTCCCTACCACACATCTTGTTCGCTACGACTTCACCTCTAGCGCTGCAGCAGAGTGTAAGGTGAAGATTGAGGGTATCAATATGGTTAAGCTCTTTGATGCCGAGGAGATTGTAGCCCTTGACCGTAGCTATGCCGATGACCTCGCGGAGTGTCAGTGTGTGGCTATTGTTGAGATGCAGACCTCGGTGCCTACCGATAAGATATATATGTGGTGGTACGAGGAGTGGATGACTATTGAGTATAACGATGAGGCATTCCTCGAGGATATGCTTCTCAATATTGAGGAGTTTGGCTACTCACCAAATCCCGAGTTTGTAACAATGTATTACTCTATGTCGGAGGATGATAAGTTCTTGTTTGCAGGTATGGCAATGGATGATGATGGTATTATCACTCCAATCTACTATACCGATACATTCTTATTGTCGAAGGAGCAGTGCGATCCTGCCGAGGAGTTCTTCGAGTATGTAAACGCCCGCAAGAGCAATGTTGCGATACTATGTCGCTAGGGCATACAACATCAAATGAAATAGGGTCACTTCAAAAGTGACCCTATCTCATTTATCTATCGCTCAATGGTGTGCTAATCGCAATTCCACTCTTTTGTGCCATCCTTGTAGAATATAGGACGGTCGCTTATCGCCTTTGCTGCGAGGTAACTCTCATATAGGCAGATGCCATTTGAACTCTCATCAGCGAGGTAGTAGGCTATTACCGAGGCGTGTCGCTTTGTGGTATGTATCATTGCTGTTACCCTCTCTATATACTCGCCTCGCCAACGTGGATTATTCGATGGATTGCCACCACGCTTGCGCGATTTGCCAGCGAGAGAGCTGTTTATAGGTGCTGTGAGAGCAACATATACACCATTAGCATCGCACCACTCTAGTAACTCATCACGAACATAGCCTGCGGTAAATCGTATAGCTCTTACGCCCGAGCTGTACGCCTCTGCAAGCTCCTTTGTGGTAGCTAGTGGTGACATCTCGTGCCATGATATATTTTCGACTCTATTATTTATGTAAAACTTTCCATCCTTGTACTCTAGCTGTCGCAAGGCAACGTCAAGATCATAAAACTCTACATCACGGCCGGCGATGCGATTCTTTAGGCGTAGCGATATCTGCGATGGCGACTCTATGCTCCAGAGTATGCTGTCGGGTACGGGCGCTCCAAAACGCATGGTATCCACGCCATACATTCCTAGTTCTACGTCACGATGACCTCCCGAAAGACGTATGGTGTCGTTGAGGAACAACTCGTAGTATATGCGCGATGTCTTTGCTCCTAGAGTCTCATTCTTCATCACTGCGCTGAAGTCGATATTCACGACACCTCCCATGCCGATATTTGTGCGCCATGCAACATCTCGAATGCGTACGCGAGGTTGTGAGATAATGTAGACAATAGGTTGTGAGGCACCGCGTGTGAAGCACTCTATATCTTTCACCTCATCGTTATTCATCAGGCGAAGCTCCACGATGTTTTTATCCTCGCGACATAGCTTTGTGATGTTTATCTCCTTTGCCACATGGCCATTTGTTGAGTCCCCAGCGAGCTTACCATTTACATATATAGAATATGGTGCTGCGCAACCCTCGATACGAACGAACACCTGACGCTCCAGCCATGAGAAGGGAAATGTAAACTCACCATGTAGCTTACCCTCCTCATCCTGCCACTCCTTGACAATCTGCACATAGCGGTTAGGGGTAATCTTCGAATGAGCATCTGCGGCCGTAGGGCATGGCATTAGTGGTGTGCGGTAGCTCTCCACCGCGAGGTTTTGAGCGTATGTCGCGCTGCTAATGAGTATGCCACAAATTATGGCTATATATAGTCTTAATGATGTCATACTTTGCTATCTTTGCTTATCGTGCATTATATGAGGTACGTGTGTTTCTCCACTCTATAACCTCTGGTGTTAGCTCATCCACACGATCCTCCCATACTCCATTCTCCACCAATCTACGGCGGTCATAATTTATACGCTCGGTTATTTTGAAGCGTGGCTTCTGCTTTGCTGCCACCTCCTCGCGGCGCGAGCTACGTATCTCTCTATCAAACACCGAGTCGCGTGCAGGGCGGCGCTCTCCATACCACTTGAAATCCTTGAGGTTACGATCCTGTGTCTCGGGAATCATATCCATAGGGTAGATGACGTATGTAGGGTTCTGCTTATACGCAATCTTATCAATCTGGCTATCTGCGAGGTAGAAGGTTATTGATGCACTCTCAATATACATCAATCCAGTAACCTCGGGGTTATCCTCCTCCTGCATGTAGTAGATGGTTTGAGCATTACCGATAACATCGTTACGCGACACAACGCCATCGGTGAATGTGGCTACCATATCCTTACCTTTCACCTGGTTGTAGTACATCGTGTCAATCTCCATCGCCATTATAGGGTTACCCATGAAGTGGCTCTTTGTAATACGTTGTCTCTCGGTGTGTATAGCCATCGAGTCAGAGACTATCTGGTTATCCTCGTTCCATAGCACAGGGTCTTTATATAGACGAATTATGGAGTCGGTATTGAGCAACACAAGCGAGTCACATACTAGTTGAGAGTCACTTCTATACATCTTCACATTGCGATACGCCTTAATCATCTTATAGGTGCTATCCTCGGGGAATGGCTTTGCGAGGATAGAGTCACGGCGTGTGGAGTCTTGCGCAAGTGTATCGCGTCCCAGGCTATCCATACCGAGACTATCACCCATCGCTCTCTGCTCACGCAACGAGTCACGCTTTGTGGTGTCTGCTTCGAGGCTATCTATTGTATACTCTGGGCCTTTGTATACCTTACCACGTCTCAACGCTCGAGCCTTTGCCTTATCAATCTTTCGTCTATATCGCTCGTCGGCCTTCTGCTTTATGCGTGCTAGGCGCTCCGCCTCCTCATCTGCTAGCTTTGAGCTTCTCGCGATACGCTCTGCGATAATTGTATCTATCTTTATGCGTAGCAGTGAGTCGTTAATCTCCTTTATGGAGTCACGTTTAGCCTGCTCTATGGCCTTCAACGAGTCGCGAATAGTGCGCTTTGCACTACGTATAGAGTCACGCACACGGCGCTTCTCCAACTTTGCCCTGTAGCGTAGCTGCTTTGGGGTAAGCACCTTCACACTATCCGAAGCAAGGGTGTCGATGAGTGAGTCTGTTGTCGATAATTTTACAGAGTCACGATTGTCGTTGTCGTTGTTGCTGTCACCCTGATTTACCTCATCACCCTCTCTTTTGGCTGGCTCTTCACCCTGTGGATTAACCTCCACATTGCGATTTTGCACCTCTGGAGCTACCTCCATTGTTGCGGTGTCACGTCTTGGTGGCGCTCCCATCTCGCGGCCACTGTTACGTCTTGCCCCCTCGATGTTATTTGCACCATTATCTCTATTTTCGCGTCTTCCTCTTTTTGTTGATGAGTTAGCATCCATATCCTTATTTGCGGCCTCGGCCATCACATCTGTAGCTAGGCTCTCCGCTGCTGCCGCTGCCATGCCTACCTCCTCGGAACCCCTCTCTGGTGCTACCTCCTCATCGACATCCTCTACACCGGCCATCGCAGTACTATCTACCTGCGCACCCCTCTCCTCACGTGTAGTTCTCTCACTACCCCTTCTTGTAGTATCCTGCGTATTGGGAGCAGGTGCTGGTACAGCAATGGTGTATAGCCACAATGTATCTGCAGCTAAATATAAAGAGTCGGGCTGCTCGGGGTCGTAGTTAATCATCGAGGGACGACGTGTGAATAGGGCATTGCCTGGCTCATCCCACCACTCGCCATAGTCCGAAAAGCCTAGAACCTTCTGTGTGGTGTCATCCATCTGTATATTTCTACGACCAATGATATGACCCTCGGTACGATAATACTCTATGGTATCGCTCCATATCTCACGCTCTGGCGATAGAACATAGGCATCGCGTGTGAGGTGGTGTAGGTCACGGGCCTTGGTATATGTTCCAGCATTGGCATATAGATACTCGTCGTTGTTGTTCCAAATGTTGGTATTTGTGAAGTATTGAGCATCCTCGGTCTGGGTGTTAAAGATTACCGAGTCGCCCGTCATAAGATATGACTCATCGCGCATCTCCACCTTATCTACAGCAATAAGATTGTGAGTCTTGGTGTTGTAATATCCGCGCTTTGCCTCTAGGAGGTTTGCGCCCTTCTCCACATAACAACCATTAGAGAAGTAACCTATGTTATCGGCAGTGTTGAAGGTGCAGTTGTAGGAGTACATCACAGCATCGCCATCCACAACCTTTACCAGGTCGGAGTAGAGTGTTGCAGTGCTATTATCGCGGTTATACTCTGCGCGGTCGCCGTAGGCGTAGGTCTGATTTTGATTTATAAGCACGTTGCCAAAACACTCAAAACTCTGGTTTGAGTAACGAATGGCGCTATCAGCCAAAATCACGGTGCCGTTATGGTGTGCTGCAAAGTTACCTACAAGGATAAATATTGTAGAGTCACCCTTATCCACAAGATAGCTGTCATCGGCAGTCATATCTACCATGCGTCTCTCCCCACTCTTTTTTTGTGGGGCTGCAAATAGTGATTCGCTATCTATAATATGACGATATGTACGTCCACTAGCTGCATAAAATAACGCACCAACAAGTAGCGTGAAGATGATAATGGGTGTTATAATCTTATGACGCATAGTTACTTAATCCAATTCTTATTCTCAAACTCATCGCTACGATATGCTGGGTCTATATAGACATACATAGACTTAATCTTATCGTCTAACCATGTGCGATATATCTTCTCCTGTTTCTGCTGTAGAGCCATCTCCTCGAGACGAATATAGTCATCGCCAAGTGATGCTACGTGGGCAGGGATAATCTCCACAAGTTTCACAATCTTACTCATCTGGTTACCCATCAAGTCTGTGGTCTGGAACGAGTTTGATATCTCACCCACCTTAAGGCGCATAAGTGCTGCGTAGTCATCGAGGGACTTACCACCCTGCGCACTGAAATCCTCCTTCAAGAAGCGTGTAGCTGTCATTCGCGCACCATCGTATACTCCCATGCGTGCCAAGATATCGCTATTAGATACTATACCTCCGTTATGCTTTGATGTGGCATCGTCCGAGAACTGCAGTGCAGCGCTCTCAAAACTTATAGAGTCACGGCGTATGAGGTTTGCTATGCTATCTAGTTGATTTGCTGGCTCCATAAGCTCATCGCGAGTAAACGTAGGACGCAGTAGGATATGGCGACAACGGTATACATCACCCTTCTTCTCAATAAGCTCTATGATGTGGAATCCAAACTCGGTCTCTACAATCTCTGATATCTGTCCAGGCTTTAGCTTCTCCAACGCCTCGGCAAAGGGGCGTACGTAGTATGATGATGGCATAGGCTCCATCTCACCACCATACATCGCAGAGCCATCTAGTGAGTACATGCGGGCAAGAACCGAGAACTTGGTCTTACCTGTAATAACACGCTCACGCATATCCAAGAGACGCTCCTTGGTACGCTGCTGTGCCTCCTTTAGCGATGTTGGGAACTTAGTGATATGGGCATATACATACTGCTCACCAATCACAGGGAGACTATCTTTATCTACGCTGTTGTAGAATTGCTCCACCTCACCAGGTACCACAACCACCTTACCAACAATACTCTGCTTCATGGCCTGCGCATAAGCCTGCTCCTCGTAACGCTGACGCAGCATCTCACGATATGTGTATATAGGCATATGCTCCTTTGCCTCAAGCTGTGCAATACCTCCCTCCTCGGCAATAAGGCTCTGCACATAGTTCTCTATGCGTGTTACAATCTCGCCATTGTTCACCTCTATAGAGTCTATTAGGGCTTGGTTGTAGAGGAGCTTCTGCTCCATCAATGCCTCAAGAGATTCGTTGATGATATCTCTGTCGGAGGTATATCCCATCTGTCGGCGTTGTGCCGTTAGTGCCTCTGCATACTCTAAAATTTCGGAGTGGAGGATTGCTGAACCTCCAACCACTGCCACAACCTTGTCGAGCATCACCTGTCGGCGCTCCTGCGCCTGAAGGGTCTCTGTGGTAAACATAAAAATCGTGGCAGCCATAGCCACAAACATAATCTTTCGTATCATAGTCTTAATCTTCATTTTCAATATTTACATCAACCAGTGGAATATCCTCATCGATACTCTCTACAGCGGTAGAGATATCACTCGTATTACTCTTATCTTCGGGTATGAAGCCCATGCTCTCCATCAGTAGAGTATCAACAACCGTTACGCGACCGCTATGTATGCCTTCGCGTTTTAGCTCCATCTCATATTGCTTTACAATATCAGCGCGGCGCTCGGTATATAGTCTTCGGCGTATATCATCCTCCACACACTCTATAGGAGCTACCTCGCCCTTGTGTGCCACCTCGGTAATGATGAAGTAGAACGTAGCATCGTCAGATGTCATCTGCTGTACGCCACTCTTTGACAAAAGAGAGGTGTATGTTTGTGATCGTTCTGTAGGAAGGTTGCTCAAGAAGTCGGAGTAGGACACCCATGTCATAACATAATCCGATAATAGGAGGTTGTGTTTCTCGGCTAATGCCTTAAGCTCCTCCGTGTCATGACTCTTGAGGATGCGCTTCAATGTAGCAGTTAGAGTTGCAGTGTTTCGGAAGTTCTTGGGTGTTTTTACCACCACACCTCGCACCTTGTTGTGGTTGAGTTTAAAGGATGCGGAGTTTGCGCGGTAGTAAGCGACTAGCTGCTTCTCTGTTATCTCCACATCTATCGATCTGTCGATGTAGTATTGGTCGAGCTGTCGCATTATTAGTGATTGGCGATAGCCCTCCACGAGGCGCTCAATCTCCTTCTCGTATGATGACAACACCTGCTCTGCACGGTGAATCTTGAGTTTTCCCAACACCCAATTATCGACATACATGCGTGCAAAGGTGGTGCTATCCATACCATTCAAGCCAGCAGGCATATCTCGTGCTATGTCGCTACGAAGTAGGGTGTGACCATCCACCGTAGCTACGATGTTCTGGTGGTCTACATCTGCCGATGTATCACCACTGTAGATGCACGATACCGTCATGACCGATATGGCAAGGGCTAGTATGTAAAATAGTTTCTGCATAATCAACTTGCAAAGATACATTTTTTTTTCTTAAAAACGTACTATAACACGAGATTATTGCAAAGCAATAGAGGAAAAATCACGATTCTTGAGCGAGATGTGTCATGCGGAGTCCCGAAATATGCGAAAAGCAGGGGAGTTAGGAGGTTTAGACAAATGTCATAAACACCCTAACTCCCCTAGATATTTAGAACAAAATCCTTACTCTATGAAGATGATTCGCTCTGGGCCCTCATACTCTGGAAGTGGCTTTGGTGTGTAGTCGGCATATCCTACACCAATCACCGACCATACGCGATAGTTTGCAGGAATCTCTGGAAATAGCTCCTTGACATAATCCTCGCTACGCTGGCTATTAGGGTCATCCTGAAGAGTACGGTAGTCGCCTACATGCACCCAGCATGATGCTAGACCCTCATCTACAAGGGCAAGCTGTAGATATGATGCCATGATGGTTGCATTTGTCTGCCACATTGGAGATGCCTCCTCATCACCAAGGATGATGATTGCTGCACCCGCCTCCTCGAGAAGGCTAGAGCCATAGTCGCGGAGCTTGCCAAGTTTCTGTGCGCGCTTAAGGTCGGTAACGGCCATAAGGCGTGTAGAGCGTGTGTTCTTTGACGATGGGGCGCGAAGTACTAGCTCCATGGCACGCATAAGTTTCTCCTTTTCAACAGGTTGTCCTGTATATCGCCTTGTTGAACGGCGCTTCTTCATTACATCTTTGAATTCCATATTTAGCTGTTTTATAATATTTTTGCATTTACCTTACAAAAATAGTGATTTTTTTTGTATATTTACACCACTATTCAACAAAATTTCAATAATGAAAGAGAAGATTACCGTAGCCTTGATATACGATTTCGATGGCACGCTAGCTCCTGGTAATATGCAGGAGTATGATTTTATCCCTGCAGTTGGTAAGAGTAATATGGAGTTTTGGCACGAGGCAAATACCCTTGCCGAGGAGCAGGATGCCGATCAGGTGCTAACCTATATGGCGCGAATGCTTCAGGCTGCGCAGTCAAGGGGCCTGTCGTTGAGGCGAGAGGCTTTTCGTGAGTCGGGACGCAATGTGCAGTTTTATGCAGGTGTTAAGGAGTGGTTTAGGCGTATTAATGACTATGGCGCGGAGCGTGGTGTGAATATCCTCCACTATGTAAACTCTTCGGGCTTGAAGGAGATTATCGAAGGTACGGCTATTGCTCATGAGTTTAAGAATATCTACGCCTGCTCCTACCTCTACAACGTAGATGGTATCGCCTATTGGCCTGCTGTGGCTGTAAACTACACTAATAAGACGCAGTTTATTTTTAAGATCAACAAGGGTGTGGAGTCGGTGTTCGATACCAAGGATGTGAATCGTTTTATGGAGGAGTCGAAGCGCCCTGTGCCTTTCTCGCGCATGATATACTTTGGTGATGGAACAACAGATATCCCATGTATGAAGTTGGTTAAGAATTTCGGTGGTCACTCCATTGCAGTATATAATCCCGAGGAGGAGGGACAACGCTCGGTGCTTAATGACCTAATCCGTGATAATCGCGTAAATCATGTGTGTCCTGCCGACTATTCTGAAGGCTCGGAGATAGATATAGTTGTTAAGACTATAATTGATAAGGTTGTTATGGATCAGCGTCTTGTGGAGTTGGAGGTAGCACGTCAGTAAATGGCTAAAAATTAAGGATATGAAGATAGTATTTGCTACAAATAATGTACATAAGCTCTCCGAGGTTAAGGCGGTGCTTGGCGGTGGATATGAGCTTGTAACTCTTAAGGAGGTGGGGATTACGGAGGATATTCCCGAAACAGGTGATACTTTGGACGAAAATGCCTCTCTCAAGGCTCGCTATGTTTACGAGCGTACGGGCCTCGATTGTTTTGCTGATGATACAGGCCTGGAGGTTGAGGCGTTGGGTGGCGCGCCTGGTGTTCGTTCTGCTCGTTACGCCACTGATGGTCACGATTTTGCCGCAAATAATCGCAAGCTTCTTAAGGAGTTGGATGGTGTTACAAATCGTGAAGCCCGCTTCCGTACTGTTATCTCTCTTATCGTTGCTGGCGAGGAGATTCAGGTAGAGGGTGTTGTGAATGGTGTTATAGCATTATCAGAGTCGGGTAGTGAGGGCTTTGGTTATGACCCTCTCTTTATCCCAGAGGGTAAGGAGGTGACCTTTGCCGAGATGAGTGCTGATGAGAAGAACTCTATCTCTCACCGAGGACGTGCCGTTGCCGAGTTGGTGAAGGTGCTACATAAGGTGTATAAGTAGCTAGCTGCCCTAATAAGTAGTAGGCCTGCTCAACTTCGGTTGAGCAGGCCTATGTTGTTGTAAACGGTACTCGATTTTATTTGAAGTAGATGTCGAGAAGCTCTTTTGCTGCGATAAACGAGGATAGCTTTGCCTCTAACACTCGCTTCTCTACATCTGCCATGCGAGCCTCAATCTCTGGGTTGTTGTAGAAGCTCGACTTGAGAGTCTCATTTATAGTCTCATACATCCAATACTTATTCTGTCTGTTGCGGTTCGCTGTGAAGTAGCCGTTCAATTCTATATGTTGCAGATACTGCTCCACGCCCTGCCATACCTCCTCGAGTCCTGTTCCCTCGAGTGATGAGCATGTGTAGACCTTGGGGCGCCACTCCGAGTCGGGTAGTGGGAAGAGCATCAAGGCTCCTTGATACTGCGCCTTTGCTAACTCGGCCTTGCGAACATTCTCTCCATCAGCCTTTGTGATGACCATCATGTCGGCCATCTCCATAATTCCTCGTTTTATGCCCTGCAGCTCATCACCAGCACCAGATATCTGGAGCATCATAAACATATCAACCATAGAGTGTACTGCGGTCTCCGACTGTCCAACGCCTACGGTCTCAATGAAAATAACATCAAAACCTGCAGCCTCGCAGAGTACTATGGTCTCGCGTGTTTTGCGAGCTACGCCACCTAGCGAACCTGCTGATGGTGAGGGGCGTACAAAGATATTTGGGTTGTGCGTGATGCTCTCCATTCGTGTTTTGTCACCAAGGATTGAGCCACCACTACGCTCCGATGAAGGGTCGATTGCCAACACGGCTAACTTATGGTTGTATGAGGTAACCATGTTGCCTACTGCCTCGATGAAGCTCGACTTACCTGCTCCGGGGACACCTGTGATACCTATGCGCACCGAACGTCCAGAGTGGGGTAGACACTTCTCGATAATCTCCTGTGCTTGGGCGTAGTGTGCAGGGTTGTTACTCTCAATAAGTGTGATAGCTTGTGCTAATATTGTGATGTTGCCCTCTAGGATACCCTGAACATACTCCTCGGTAGATATCTGACGGCGCTTCTTGCGCACGAAATATGGATTGACAACAGGCTGGCTCTCCACGCCATTAGTCACGTTTAGTGCGCTGTCGTGGTGAGTATCAATGTACTCCTTCTCGTAGTGTTCTATTTTTGTATAAGACATATCTAATCTGATGTTTGATCGTTGTTAGTTACAGTATGTGTTGCTGACAAGGCGGTCTGTGGGGCCAAACCACTCTATGCGTCTGTTTCTCTCCTTGTATATGACACAAAATGGAACATAACGTATGCCGAAAGATCGGAATGTTTTGTCCTCTATGTCAAATGCTATCGAGTATTGTGAGGTGCCTAGGCGGGCAATAATCTCATCTTTGGTGTTGGGCTGCTCCTGCGTGACAAGAATAATATCCATGTCGTAAAGGAGATTTGGGTCAATCTTTCGCACCTCGTCAATGCAAGGTTTGCTGTGTGAGTTGATGAACACCAGACATACAAAATCTTTGTTAGTATCTTGGAGCCTTGTACCAAACTCCGACTCTACCTTCACATCGGGAAGTCGCTCCCCGAGACGTACACGCTGGGCATTTACGTCTAGATGTGTTAGGATGACGAGCAGAAGTATGGCGTAAAAATATCTCATTGGCTCTCTACTACGTAGGTTTATTATGCGAAGATAGCTATTTTTCTCCAAATACCAAGCTGTGAGTTTGCTTTTTTGCTTTAGCAAGGCGATTTTTGCTGCAAATTTTGCGGTGGAGTAGAAAAGTTGAGATATTTGAAAAAAAAGAGTGAAAAATATTTCGTTGTTTCAAAAAGTTGGAGTATCTTTGAATGATTTTTATGCTACGAAAATTGTACGGACAGCAATAAAAAAAATATTAAACTAAACTTTATAAAAATTTAACTACTATGAAAGTATCACACATTGAGCATCTTGGCATCGCTGTAAACAGCTTGGAGGAGGCAATTCCTTACTGGGAGAACGTACTAGGTTTGAAGTGTTACGCTATCGAGGAGGTAGCTGATCAGAAGGTGAAGACCGCATTCTTTATGTTGGGCCAGACCAAGATTGAGCTTTTGGAGCCTACATCTCCAGAGTCTACAATCGCAAAGTATATCGAGAACAAGGGTGTTGGTATTCACCACATGGCTCTTGCTTGCGAGAATATCGAGGAGCAGTTGGCAGATGCAGAGGCTCACGGCATCCGTCTTATCGACAAGACTCCACGTAAGGGTGCAGAGGGTCTTACTATCGCATTCCTTCACCCAAAGTCTACACAGGGCATCTTGACAGAGCTTTGCGAGAATAAGAACAAGTAGTCAATAACAGAAATTACAATTATTAAATAAACTAAATCACTATGAGCGAAATTCAGAAAGCGATTGAGAAGTTGATGGACAACCGTCAAACTGCTCGTATGGGTGGTGGCCAGAAGGCTATCGACAAGCAGCACGAGAAGGGTAAGTATACTGCTCGTGAGCGTAT
>JAEIGA010005957.1_pt1 | contig 18558 bp, 7 predicted proteins | sample 9270691 | NCBI WGS metagenome assembly JAEIGA01 (sample SAMN17057246, study PRJNA624740) | gut metagenome | biome: biome; isolation source: fecal sample | host: Bos grunniens | place: China: Xizang | collected 2019
TGTTGGAATAAAAAATCGGATGCATCCTTTAAAAATCTCCGCGCAGATGGTGCGTTTCTTGTTTCAGCAGAACTAAAAAACGAAAGAGTTACATCTCTTGAAATAAAGAGCCTTAAAGGTAGAATCTGTAATGTTGAGTGTTCAAATGTGAAATCTGTAACTAATAAAGCAGATAATACGGAGATTTCCTTTAATAGGAAAGGGGATACAATAATCTTTGAAACTCAGGCAGAAGCAGAATATATTCTAATATAATTCAAACAGATGGTTGTACAAGATAAGTATAACCATCTGTTTGCTTTTAGACTATAAGCCGTTATTTATTTTTCTATTGACCATTTTTGTTGCATTATAAGTGCAGGAACATAGTCATTTTCCCTTGTATAGAATGCAGTAATTAAATCGCCATTCTCTAATTCAATGGTAGATGGATAGCCTAAATCGTCAGTATCTTTTCCGTGGAATATAATACTTTCATCACTCCAGGTTTGACCGCCATCTGTACTGAAAATTGCCCATATGCCGTAAGGTTTGCTTCTGTGAGAGAAAGTTGAAATCAATGTGCCTGAAGAATGCATGAATAAGTGTCCGGGAGCTCCGCTGTCATCTCTTGTAATCTGTTTGGGTTTGCTCCATGTTGCACCGTTATCAAGGGAAATGGTCTGGTATAAGGTGAACAAGGTTTCGTCTTCGTTTTCTGCACGAAGGTGGCAGATTATTTTTCCGTCAGGGAGTTGAATAGCGTGAGGCTCGTAGAAATGAATATCATTAAATTCTTCGTATTTATAAAGCTCTAAATCACCTCGTAAGGTCATTTCACCTGTTTCGGTATCTATGGTGTGCGCTTCAATGTGGTTGTGTATACCTTGTATTCTGCCAACCCATAAAATTGTACCATCGTTAAGTACGGTAGGTCCGTGAGGTGATGAGATAGGTGATTTATATATTTTTCCGAAGGTCTCGCCACAATCCATACTTATTCTGAAATTCACACCGAGAGCCTCTGCTTCGTCTTCGGCAGAAACAGAGTTTATGTAATCAAAGCATTCCTGAGTTTGTGGCATATTCTCTCTTTGAAATTCAATGGTGTTATTAAATGATGTTGCAATAAGGCCGCTTTCACCAAAAACAGTAAGCCCCATGTCTCTGTCGTCGAGCACAGTGTCGAAAACAGGTACAGGCTTTGTGTAGGTTTCACCGTTATCATCACTAAATGCTAAAACACCCTTACCAAAGGGGCAAATGTGCTCCACTCTGTAGCCTGAAGCCCCAACGCATATTTTACCATTCTGAAGTTTTGCAATAGTAGGCCATGCAAAGTAAGCGTGGTGGCTCTCTGTATTTGTCATAACAACCTTTGGTGAGTCAATTAATCTGATTTTCAAAATAATTCCACCTTTTAAGAAACTCGTGGTATTTAACACATTGATTATATCATCGGTTATATTCAAAAACAAGGTCAAAACAGTTGATTTTTATCTCACGAGTGGTATAATCAATATATTCAAGCATTACTATGAAAGAAGTGAATAAAAATGGTGAAAAACTATGATGCAGTTGTTATTGGCGCAGGTAATGGTGGTCTTGTGGCAGCTGCACGTCTTGCCAAGGAAGGTAAAAAAACATTGCTCATTGAGCGTCATAATCTTCCTGGCGGTTTTGCTACAAGCTTTATAAGAGGTAGGTTTGAATTTGAAGCTTCCCTTCACGAACTTTGCGGTATCGGCTCTATTACCGGAAAATCACCGCTTTTGAAAATCTTTCAGGAGGTTGGTGCAGCCGATAAAATAGAGTGGGTTTCACTTGATGAAGCATATAGGTTAATCACATTAGATGAAAATGAAAAGTGTGACTATTTAATGCCTTTGGGTAAGCAGGCTTTTATAAATAAGCTTGAGGAATATGACCCCGGCTCATCAGCTGTGGTTATAAAGGTTTTTGACCTTATCGAGAGTATTGAAAAAACCTTGGATTTCGTAAGCAATATTGAAGATTTCAAGCCATCTATGATAAAAGAGATTTTTTCTGAACACACAGATTTTCTTAAGGTTGCAAACTACTCTGTTGATGAGGTGCTCAAATCAATGGGTGCAAGTCAGAAAACACGAGATATACTTAACGGTTATTGGTGTTACCTTGGTCAGCCTACAGATGAGCTTAATGTTATTCACTATTTTACAATGCTTCATTCATATATTATTGACGGTGCAGTTATTCCGAGAGGCAGAAGCCATCAGATAAGCACAGCCTTGCTTGAAGCCTTTACCGAAAGTTGTGGCGAAGCTTGGTTTAATACGAGTGTTAAGAGAATTATTGTTAAAAACGGTGTAGCAACAGGTGTTGAGCTTGACGACGGCACACGGATAAATGCCAAGGCTGTTATTTGCAATGCTTCACCATATAACGCTTTCACAAAGCTTATAGATGAAAAAGAAATTCCTGAAAAGCTTAAGAAAGAGGTTAATGCAAAAACCTTGGGTGCAAAGGGCTTTGCGGTATTCTTGGGTCTTAATCGTTCTGCAGATGAAATAGGTCTTAATAATCATACCTATTTCATTTACCCCACTAACGATAACAGAAAGTGCTATGAGCTGAGCAAAAAAATTGAAACTAACGATGTTCAGGCAACTGTTTGCCTTAACAAAGCCTTTGATGACTGCTCACCTGAGGGGACAAGCATTCTCTATATGACATCTATTTTTGCAGGTGATGAATGGAGCAAGGTTTCTGTTGAGGATTACCACAAAACAAAAAACTCCTTTGCAGAAAAAATGATTGATAATTTCGAAAAAGCAACAGGTGTTAAAATCAAGGATTACATAGAAGAAATTGAAATTGCAACACCTATGACCTATGCTCGTTATACAGATGCTCCTGCTGGCACAATTTATGGATACGAGGCAACCAAGGAAGACGGCATCGTTAAAAGAATTGTTTTTGATATGATAGATAAAAGAATACAGGGACTTTACTTTGCCGGTGGTTACACCACAAGGCATATGGGATATTCACCAAGCTACACAACAGGTGATATGGCGGCAAAGGCTGCGATACTCGCTATGGAAAAGGAGGCAAAGTAAATGAGTAAGAAAAAATTCTCTGTAAACGGTACCTTTAAAGACAGCGTTAACACAGTAAAGTTTTTAACAGAAAGAAATCAGTTTATTAACAGTTCACAGGCAGTTTTACCAACACGTACAGATGATTTCGGTGTAAATAAGGTTGCTAAAAGTATTCACCCTAAAGAGCAAAAGCTCGTAATCAGCAGAATTGAAGAGCATGCTGATATTGCAAAAAGCTATTATTTTATGAGCGAGGATGCTCCTCTTGCATATTTTAAAGCTGGTCAGTATCTTACCTTCAAGCTTGAAATAGGCAGTTCCGTTGTTACTCGTTCCTATTCAATAGCATCATCACCTGCAAGTGCATTAAAAGGTGAATATCAGATAACAGTTAAGCGTATCAATGACGGCTTTGTTTCCGATTATATTCTTGATAACTGGAGCGTAGGCGATAAGGTTACCGCTTATGCACCTGAAGGGAATCTCATATATAACCCCTTAAGAGATGCTAAAAACATTGTAGGTATTGCAGGCGGTAGCGGTATTACTCCGTTCCTTTCAATTGCAAGAGCTATTGACCAGGGTGATGAGGACTGTACTCTTACCTTGCTCTATGGCTGCAGAACATCAGATGAAATTCTTTTCAAAGCAGAGCTTGACCAGCTTTCAGAGAAAAACGATAAAATCAATGTGGTTTATGTTTTGAGCCACAGCGATGAGGAAGGCTATGAAAAGGGCTTTGTTGGTGCTGATATTATAAAAAAATATGCTCCTGATGAGGATTACAGCATTTTTGTTTGCGGTCCGGGTGGTTTGTATAAATTCCTTGACACAGAGCTTCCTAAGCTTCAAAAGGAAAGAAAATATATTCGTTTTGAAGTGTTTTCCTCCGGTAAAAAGGCTGAAGAGGAGCCAAAGCAGTATAGTATCACAGTTATCAATCGCGGTGATGAATCTGTTATCAAAGCAAGCAGCAATGAAACAGTTCTTTGTGCATTCGAAAGAGCAGGTATTGTTGTTCCTGCAAGATGCCACACAGGTGAATGTGGCTTCTGCAGAAGTAAGCTTGTAAGCGGTAAGGTTTATATTCCTGAGGATGAAGATAAGCGCCGTATAGCAGATATGCAGTTCAATTTCATACACCCTTGCTGCTGCTATCCTGAAAGTGACATTGTTGTAAGGATTAATTAACGTATTGTATAAATATAACAAAAGAATATATCAAAGCTCCACGATGATAGATTTAACCTGTCATTGTGGAGTGTTGTTTTTTGTTAGTACAATGGTATAATCAAATTGATAATAGCGGTTTCTGTTTGCATATTGGTTTTGTGTTTTATCTGTCAGATAATGAATGGTTTATATTGAGGGGAATAAGAATGAGTAGTTTTGAAAAGAACAAGAAGAAAGCACAAGAAAAGTGGGTTGCCACCGAGGCTTACAAAGAGTACCAGGAAAAAACGAAGGCTTATTCTGCTGATAAGTGGAATAATATTTCTGAGGGAATGAACGAAATTCTTTCAGAGTTTGATTTGTGTGTGAAAAAAGACGAAGCGCCTGATTCTATCGAAGCACAGAGCCTTGTAAAAAACTGCAGAACCATATAACAGAGAATTATTATGTTTGTATAAACGAGATTTTAGCAGGTCTCGGTTAGATGTATGTTTCCAGATGAGCGCTTCAGAAATAACATTGATAAGTATGTTGCTGGTACAGCTGGTTTTATCATCAGAGCAATCGGAATTTACTGCAGGGAATAAGCGAAATACAATTTGTTGATGAATAAAAAATGCCGAACACCTAAAAACAAAGGTGTTCGGTATTTTAGTATTTATAAAATTTTATTTCACAGTAATCTTGAAAAGTCTTGCTCCGTGGGAGTTAACCTTTGCAGAGAATTTACTATCAGTTACTGTGTGCTCTTCGTGCTTCCACATATCCCAAACGCTGTATTTAATACCACCGATTGAAATATCTGTAATATCAAAGCTGATTTCTCTTTCCTTGTCATCTGTGTTGAAAAGTGCAACATATTTACAGCTTTCACCTGTAGATGTCCATATGATTTCACCCTTGCCGTCAACCTCTTCGCGTTTGAACTGCCTTGCACCGCTTGAGTTTTTAAGCATATCAATAAGCTCTCTGTTCTGAAGAAGTGATAGGGTGAACTCGTCGTTATCACGCATTTCTCCACCCATCATGAGAGGGGAACGGAATATGCCCCAAAGAGTCATCATTGTTATCTGTTCATCGTGGGTAAAGCGAGTGTAACGGTCTCTATATTGCGGAAGCTCTTCTGTAATCTGAATTCTGCCGAGAGGGAGCATATCGCAATCAGGCCATGCACCAGGCTGAACATATTCCTGCCAAGCGTAGCAACGCTCAAACATAGCGTGGAGCCTGCTCCACTCATCCCAAAAATCACCTGTCATACGCCACATGTTTGCGTTAGCCGCAAGGTGTTCGTGTTCCCAAACAGGTGCAGGGCCGGGAGAAAGGCTGAGAACCATATCTCTACCGCATTTGTCGATAGCTTTTCTTAACATTTCTATTTCTTTTCTAGCAGAATAAGGGTTATCGGGGAACATCTCTGTGTTAGCAATATCGTCGCACTTGATGTAGTCAACACCCCATGAAGCATAAAGCTCAAATATTGAATCGTAATATTCCTGTGCACCTTTTTTATCAGTTTGAAGACCGTACATATCGGGATTCCATTTGCAAATATTAGAAGGATGCGCAATATCTCTCGCAGTAACGCCTTCACACTTGATTTTAGTGTTCTGGTGAGCTGCTTGCCGCGGAATACCTCTCATTATGTGGATGCCGAATTTAAGACCAAGGGAGTGTATGTAATCTGCAATAGGCTTAAAGCCTTTTCCGTCTGCGGAAGATGGAAAACGTTCGACTGATGGAATAAGACGTGAATATTCATCCATACAAAGTGGAGCAAAGTAGTTGTAGTAAAAGCTGTTTGCAGTAGGCTCGGACCATTGAATATCGCAAACAACATATTCCCAACCGTAGTCTTTAAGGTGCTTTGCCATATAATCAGCGTTAGCAAGTAATTGTTCTTCGTTTACAGCGGCACCGTAGCAGTCCCAGCTGTTCCAACCCATAGGTGGAGTAAGCGCTAATTTTTTATGCATAAAATTTACCTCTTATTCTTCAATTTCTTTCATTATATCTTCGTATGAGATCATATTACCATATTTAGTAAAATCAACCTTTTTGCCAAGAATACGGATGTTATCAACCATAGGCTTGTTGTTTGTGTAAATAGGTTTGCCGGGAGTAATTGGGTAAATACCAAGACAGCTGAATATGTACCAGGCTGCAGTTGAGCCGTTGTCTTCATCACCGGGGAATCCGTCATCCTTCCATGAAAAGCCTTCTGCACAAATCTTTTTAAGCCAATACTCGGTTTTTTCAGGCTGACCAAGATATGTGTAAATAAACGGAATATGGAAGCTTGGCTGGTTGGAGATTGCGCATTGACCCCAATCACAAGCCGCCATTTCAGTCATTTCGTGAATTTCATAGTTGTATCCGCCAACTCTGTACTCTGCAGGCTCAGCAAAGAATTCGTCAAGCTTCTTTATAAGACCTTCCTTGCCACCGTAAAGCTCCGCAAGGCCGTCAATATCGTGTTGAACGGCAAAGCTTGTCTGCCATGCAGAAGCTTCTGTATAATGTCTGCCCCATGAAATGGGATCGAAGTCAGGGTCGAAAATACCTTGTGTATCGCGAGGTCTCATAAAGCCCGTTTCTTTATCAAAGATATTTACATAATTTTTTGAGCGTTTAAGATATCTCTCTTTTTTATCTTCGTATCCAAGAATGCCTGCAACAGTTGCAATACAGTCATCAAAATATGCTGCATCAAGAGTAAGGTTCACGCTTTCGCTATATTTATCATAAGGAACATAACCCAGTTCGAGATATTCCTCGCAACCTTCTCTGCCGTAAGCAGGAACTGTTGAGGATTTGTTTGCGTGGTGTTCCATGCCTTCAAATGCGGTCTGGAGTAAATCTCTTGAAATAAGGTTTCTTGTAGCAACATCTGCTATAACTGCGTCAATAGCAGTGCTTGGCATACAGTTTTGCGCATCGCCTGCAGTCCAGCGAGGAAGCCAACCGCCATCCTTATAATCCTGAATATAACCCTCTATGATTTCAGGGAGAATATCCTTTGTTACAATCGCGTAGAAAGGATAGTTTGTACGGTATGTATCCCAGAAACCGTTATCAGTATAACGCACACCAGGAAGAACCTTGTCAGCGCTTGGTGAATAGTGAATAGGGTTACCGTTTTCGTCAGGCTCATAAGCCTTGTGAGGGTAGAGGAATGTACGATACATGCAGCTGTAGAATGTTTTCATTGTATCTTCATCAGCATCAATCTCAATTTTACTGAGATACTCATTCCAGATGCGTTCGTTTTCATCTTTAAGTTCGTCAAAGCTTCCGTATACGGAATCATGCCGGAGATTTCTCAATGCCTGTTCATAGCTTATGAAAGATGTTGCAACTGTAAACGTAACATTCTTTTTCTTAAGAGCTATATGTATACCTGTGCCTTCGCCCTCGGTATGAAGACTATGTTCTGTATCACAGGTGTCTCTGTTGCCTACAAGAATTTTGTCAGCATCAACAGAATCTGCATCAAACTGGAAAACATAGTAACCTTTAAGAGTACCTTTGTCATGGCTGTTTCTACCGCGGTTGCAGTCAGTCCAACAGTAAAGACGATTGTTGTCCTTGTCGTACTCATATTCGCAGTTATATTTAACCGGTAAAACTGAAAGATAACGGTCAAAATCCTTTTTGAAACTGAGCTTTATACAAGCACCGTATTCGGTAGGTGTTAGCTCAAAATCACAGAAAGGACGTTTGAGATAACATTTAAGGTAGTGAGGCTGTAGAATTGCTTTTTCAGGGTCATAGCCTGACCAGCAATCTTCAAAATCAACAAATGGCTTCTCAATCTGAGGCATCATTGTAAATGCACTGTGGTCGCTTATCCATGGGCTTGGTTGACGTGTGAGTCGAATACCTTCAACCGAACGGTCGCCGGGATGATAATACCAGCTTCCTCTTGATGTTTCAGTCTGCAAGCTGAATGCAGCAAAGCCAAAAGGTCTCTGAACAAGTGGTAATGTATTTCCCTGTGAGAAACGGTGTAGAGATTGTGTGCCTTGTTTAATGTTTACATAGTTGAGGTAATTCATAAAGAGTTCCTACTTTCAAATATACTATTGCTATAATATCATACATTTTTCAATGTTTCAATAATTTGAAAGAAGATAATAAATGGTCAAACCACCGCCATTTTTTTAAAAAATTTTTTATACTTTTACAAATAATTTGCACGAGTAAAAAAGTCCCCGTAATAACACGAGGACTTATTTTAATCATTTCATCTTTGGCTTAAAATTCTTTCCATCAAAGCTTGGATTGAATGCATAGAAATTCTTCTCATTTAATCTGTCCGTAGCAAGGCGTAGACCTTCCCCAGTAATGGATTCCTGAAAAAAACGACACATTAAGCCGATTCAAACAAATTGTGGAAAACATGAGCACAAATGGTGGCTGTGTACTGTTTTGGTATTAAACGTAGAGTGGGATATAAAAAATGAGAGCAGGGCAGTACACTTCATAATGTACAATTCCTGCTCTTTTCATGCTTTATAACACGAGGATTATTTTTTTATGCAGTCAATGCAAGTGTTTTCAGTGAGCATAATCTCCAGTTGAAGCTCGCCTTTGTTATCATCAAGATAGTGCTGGTTTTCAGGGGTAGCCCTTGCAACGAAACCATCACCTGAAATTACGAAATAGCCGTTCATTTCACGGGTTTCGCCATCGATGTTCATTTCGATTACAATTTCTTCACCGTTTTCGGTCCATTGGCCTTCGGTTTCGCCCTTATAAATAGCAGTTCCGTTTGCTTTTAACTCGAAATCTGCAACATCATCTTGTGAATATGCATTGTACCATTTGCCCAAGAATTTGCTGTCTGCATATTTTTCAGGCGCTTTTTCTGTTGTGGCAGCAGTAGTGGTTGTAGTATCGTCAGTTTTGCCACCTGTGCAACTCCAAAAACAAGAAATTGTTAGAATTAGAAGCGCTAATAAAATCATTTTTTTCATAATATCACCTGCCAATAATATTAACATTTACCTCATTCTTTGTCAAATACAACCAAACTATAATATTTTACAGATTTTGCCGCTGCATTTTGGTTATAATGACATTGTTTTGTTTGAAAAAAAGTTTTATAATATGTCATGTATAATTTTATTTTTGTAAAATTTTCTTAAGGGGATTGTACTATGAAAAAAGCATTGAAAAGAAGTTTATCATTCCTTCTCGCTATTACAATCATCTTCGGCTCTATGTACGTAGGGCTTAGTGAGGTTGACTTCAGCGGTCTTTTTGCGGTCAGAGCAGAAGCTGCAGAAAATGACGACAAGTGCGGAACAAATATTCATTGGGAAATCTCTGAAGGTGTATTGACCCTGACGGGAACAGGCTCAATGTACGATTACGAAAATGTAGCTGTACCTTGGGTAAATGAAATTTCCTCAATAAGAAAGGTAGTTGTTGGAGAGGGAATAACTTATTTGGGTAGTTATTCTTTATCCGGATTGGTTTCAGTTGAAAACATTGAATTGCCATACTCTTTAGAGGAGATTGGTGAAATGGCATTTGATGGTAGTGCGTTTTATTCGGAGTTTAACAATACTGAGAGCGTTACCCCTGAATATGAATCCAACCACAACTCTACTCACAATAAAGTCTTTAAGTTTGACAAATGTGAGGAAAGTGCTATTCGTGTTGTAGGTTCTTGTGAGTATACAAGTGAGGTTGTAAAACCCACAGAATTAGAAGCAGGTTATACAAAACACAGATGTGTTTTGTGCGATTATGAGTTTAAAGACACAATAATAGCGCCCGCCCTTCCCGATAATGTTTGTGTAACCTCTTCAGGGGCTGAAACCATAAACTTGTTTAATAGTGGATTAAAAACAGTAACCGGAAAAAAATACTCAGAAAATGCGGACGCTAACATAGATACCGCTTCTTTCAATAATGGCGGATATGATATATTCAGCAGGATGCCATTTTTAAATAATAATCCCCATACACCGGTCAGAATGGGATATGGTTTCTACATCTCCAACGCTGTTACTGAAAATGTAACACTTTCAGTTAATGCATTTGATGTTGACGAAGAGGGTGGAGAGTACGACGAAATATATCTGGTTGATGAAAATACAGGTTCTCGTACAGTTGTTGGTGTTTTATCAGGTATGAATCAACAGTGGAACAATACTGTATTGTCTATTTCTCCGGACCTTTTTGAAGTTGGACATATCTACCATTTTGAGTTTAAAATCAGTGATAAAAATGGAAACAGATTCACATCATGGGTAGTTTATATACGTAATGTTTCAATTCAGATAAGGACAGAGGGTTTTGAAGATAAAAATGTTATAGTTGATTCAAATATATCTGCCAATATTGACTCATCTGGTAGTGTAACTGCCTCAACATGGTTTGTTTCAAAAAACAATAAAAGTATAAAGATTGAGTTTAAGGCAACATGTGGTAATTATCAATACGGTAGTTGCTTTAAGAGCGGTGTTGCCTCTGCAGCAGGAACAAATATATCCGCTAACTTTAATTTGGATGATGGTTATCCCAAAGGAATATATGTAGTAACTGCGATTATAAAGGATTATGACGGAAATGTATTAAAAACCGTTTCAACAACGGTAGGTTGTCATTATAATTCGGTAACTTATGATTCAAACGGCGGAAGCAATAATATTCCTATTGATATTACACCATATGGTAACAACACCGTTGCAACAGTAATGTTTAATAATATTCCTACAAAAGCAGGTTATGAGTTCTGTGGATGGAGCCTTGATAAAAATGCCATTACACCGGACTTTACTGTTAATGATAATACCTATGTTGATATTAAGGATACGGATGTTGTTCTATATGCTGTCTGGGGTAATAAAGTCTGCAAAGAACATCTTTTCAAAATAGTAAATGTAATTAACGCAACATGTAACGAAGACGGCGAAATTAAATACTGTTGCCAATATTGCGGATATGAAAGAACTCAGATAATACAAAGCGAACATTCGTATGTTGAATCTGATTTTGTAAAAGCTACTTGTACTGAAGATGGCTATATTGAGTATAAGTGCAGTAAATGTGGTGAATTGTATACAGAAATAATTGCTAAAGCACATCAATTCATTCCGGAAATAATTGATATTCCACAAGATGGTCAGCCGGGAATTATCAGATATACATGTGAAATTTGCGGATATTCATGTGACAGTGAATATTATGGCGATGCCTCTCACGTGCTTTTGGTTCAGGATGTAATTCCTTGGAATGTTGATAATAACCCTAATCTTCTTAATAGATTGGTTAAAGAAGGTTATATTGACGGCTGGGATATTACAACAACAAGCAAATTTAATTCTGTTGACCTAAGCAAATATGAAGTAATAGTTATTGCTAATGATCAGACAACTGCAACCTATAATAAACTGGCTGCTTTAAATAATTCTTTATGCGATTTTGCAGAAAATGGTGGTACAATAATTTACGGCGCCTGTGATGACGGCTGGAAGGGTGGAGAACTTTCGTATTCTTTGCCTGGAGGAGTGAAAACCAATAATTACTATTCAATGAAGAATTATATTGTGGATTATTCCTCAAGTGTTGTTAAAGGTGATTTAACGGATGGAATTTCTTTAAATAACGATAAACTTCTTGGTACATATTGTAGCCATACATGGTTTGATAAATCCACCTTACCGCAAGAGAGCAATATAATCTTGTCTGATGCTAACGGAAACCCCACTTTAGTAGAGTATAACTATGGTAATGGTAAGATTATCGCAAGTGGTCTTACATGGGAGTTCTATTATACCCGTCAGTACCTTAATAATTATCAGAATTTCTCAAAATCTGTATATGATGACCTTATTGTATATGCTTCGAAAAACTGTTGGTATAGTAAGGATTGTCATCACGTAACTTGTGTTGAGGTTAAAGAGCCTACTTGTTGGAACAACGGATACGAAAAAGTTTCCTGTACCATTTGTGGCGACGTGATTTCTGAGCGAACTATACCTTCAAAGGGCCATGTTCCTTGTCAAAGCTACAAAATAATTGAAAAAGGTACTTGTGCAACTGATGGATTAAAGGGCTTGTATTGCTCAGTTTGTAACGGTCTTCTTGTTGCTGATATTATCATTCCTGCATATGGTCATGAAATGGGCGAATGGCTAAACGAAGATATGATAGAGTGCAACAATCCCGGTGACTTAGTAAGATATTGCACTCATGTCAACGAAAGCGATGAGTACGATGCTTGTGTTTATCGTGAATATCAATCAGTTGAAGCATTCCCTCATGAGTTTGGTGAATTGGTTGTTATGACCAATCCTACCTGTGTTGAGTCAGGTGTTGGTTACAGACGTTGTAATAACTGTCAGGAAATTATTACAGAAATTATACCTGTTCTGGAGCATAATCCGTCACCCTATTGGTCAATAGATGAATATCCGACATGTACCCAGAAAGGTTTTAAGTCACACCATTGTATTAATTGTGATGCAAGGCTGGATATTACAGAAATTGACACAAATAATCATTCTTTCTCTAATTGGATAATCGATAGTTTCCCAACATGTACAGCTTCAGGTTCAAAACACAGAGTATGTGAAAATGATAATTGTAGTTACCAGGAAATTTTGGTGATTCAAAAAGAAATGCACACCTATTCGGAAGAGTGGTTTGTTGACGAAGAAGCAACTTGTGATACTCTCGGATTGAAATCTCATCATTGTATAAATTGTGGAAAAAAATCCGGTTCAACAGTAATACAAGCCAAAGGACATCAGTTTGAGGAATGGGTATACGAGAGTGAAGCTACCTGTACCCAGGATGGTGCAAGACATAGAACATGTCTTGAATGTGGATTGTGTTTTAATGAGGTTATTCCCGCTTATAATCATAATTATAGTGATTGGTATATAGATGTTGAAGCCACTTGCTCCACAGAGGGCTCAAAATCGCAACATTGTTCTATATGTGACAATAAGATTAACATAACAACTATTTTACCTTTAAATCACGAATATGGTGAGTGGGAAATTGTTGAAGAAGCAACGATTGAAAAGGAAGGCACAAAAAAGCGTGCGTGTACCGCATGTGGTTATGTTGATACTCAGGCTATTCCTAAAATCAGTGAATCAGAGTATGCAATTTCCGGAAGTGTAATTGTTTCAGGTACAGTATATCCGGGAAATACCGTAACAGCTAACACAAGCCTTACAGTAAATGAAGTTGAGTTTACAGATGTTTCATATCAATGGCTTCGCGGCGGAACCCCGATTGCTGGCGAAACTTCAAAATACTATTCAATTTCTTTAGATGACCTGGGTTATTCAATCAGCGTCAGAGTAACAGCAAATGCACCTTATACAGGAACTATTACAAGCGGCTCGAAATCTGTATCGCTAAAAAAACCAACTAAGCTAGCTTTAACCTTGGAAAATAATGTTGTTAATCTATCATGGGATAGAGTAGAATATGCAACAAGCTATGCTGTTTATAAATGCGGATTTTTGGGGTTGGGCAACCGTACACTCATTGCTGAGGTGACAGATACTTCTTATAAATTAGAAGGATTAAAGTCCGGTAGTTATTATACATACAGAGTTACAGCCAAACGGGATGGCTTCGAATCAGCTTTGTCAAGTGCTGTTACAAAAATATTCTACTTTGCCCCAACCTTAAGTGCATATTCAGATGCGGAAGGAGTATTCTTAAGTTGGAATAGTACGGCAGGCACTGATTCATCTTCAACAACTTATTCATATGATATTTATGGTCGCATGGAAGGCGACGAATGGAAAAAAATAACCAATACAAGGAGTACATCATATACTCATAGACCCGAAAAAAAGATTTTGGGCATTGTTTTTAAATACACAATGTATGATTATTACTCTGTAATCTTGAAAAAAACTGTTTCAAGTACAGATTCAGAAACCGGAGAAACAACATATTCTTATTCTTATAGTGAAAGATCCAATGAGGTATTTTGCAGGTATGTCCTTCCGCCCCAGGTATCTTCTGTTAATGAGAATTGTGCTGTAACAATATCGTGGACGTCAGATCAGCCCGGAACCAAATACGAAATATATAAAAATGGCGAGTATTTAGAAACGGTTACTGGTAAGCAATATATTGATAGTGATGTCGATGATGGTGAGTATTATTCATATGATGTGCGCATTGTAACAGAAGAAAATGGAAAGAGCGCTCCCGGTAATACTTACATTCTGGTGGATAAGCAACATGATTTTGATGAGCCTGTAATAGATTCTATGCCGACATGTATAGATAATGGTTATTCACGAATTGTCTGTAGAAACTGTCAATATGAAGAAAATATTATTACTCCACCAACCGGTCATACATTAAGTGAAGCGTGGACAATTGATGAAAAACCAACATGTAAGAAAGATGGTTATAAATCAAAACATTGTATTGATTGTGATACAAAATGTAACATAACCTCTATTGCTGCAACAGGTCATAATTACGGAAAGGTTGAATATGATGTAATTCCGACATGTACAGAACCCGGACGAATCAAACAAATCTGTTTGTTCTGTAAGTATGAACGCGCTCTTGACATTCCGGAATTGGGTCACAGATTTTCATCAAATTGGACTGTTGATGTACAACCAACATGTACAGAACCTGGTTCTAAATCTCATCATTGTACTTCTTGTGAGGTTATTGCTGATGTTACAGAAATAGTACCAACAGGTCACGATATTTCTATTGAATGGACTATAGATGTTGAGCCAACATGTTATGAAAATGGATCAAAATCACATCACTGTATAAAATGTGATTTAATTCAGAATGTTACTGTTGTACCTATGTTAGAACATACGTATAGTGATAAGTGGACAATTGACATTGAACCAACTTGCTTAACTGATGGCGCTAAGTCACACCATTGCAAATATTGTGAGTCAAAAATTGATGAAACAATTATTCCTTCAACCGGTCACGCATATTCAGAATGGGTAGTAACAACAGAATCAACTTGTACTGAATATGGTTCTCACTATAGAACCTGTGAAAATTGTGATATCGTTGAAACGGAAGAAATTGAAAAAACAAAACATGCTTTTAACGGATGGAAAATTGTTTCTGCCGCATCCTGTGAAAAAGATGGTTTAAAAGAAAGGGCTTGTGCTTATTGTGATTATGTTGAATCAGTAGCGATTCTTGCATATGAACATAGTTATTCATCTGTTTATATAACAGAGATAGCTCCCACATGTACAGAACCCGGATATAAGGCAAATCATTGTACAAAATGCGGTGAGGCAGGAGAAATCGTTGAAGTACCTGCATTAGGACATGATTTCTCTGATGTGTACGTAATTGATGTTCCGGCAACATGTACAAGTGATGGTGAGAAATCAAAACATTGCAACAGATGTGATGAGAGATCGTATATCACTATTATTCCTGGCGGTACACATATTTATGGCGGTTGGAATGTAGTAAAAGAACCTACTTGTACTGTGGATGGTCAGATGGTTAAAACTTGTGAAATCTGTGATATTATAGAGAGTGAAGTATTACCAGCTTTAGGTCATGATTATTCCAAGATATGGACTGTTGATACTCTTGCTACATGTACTGAAAATGGTCTTAAGTCTCACCATTGTACACGTTGTGACGATAAGATTGATATCACATTAATATCAGCAACAGGTCACTTCTTTGGTGCTTGGAATGTTGAAAAAGAAGCAACCTGTACCGAAATGGGTTCAAGGAGCAGAAACTGTGAGCTTTGCTCAATAGTGGAAAATAATGAAATTAAAGCATACGGTCACGAATATTCAACCCAATGGACAATAGACGTTGAGCCAACCTGCTCTGCAACAGGCTCCAAATCTCACCATTGCTTAAGATGCGATGATAGAACAGATGTAGAAGAAATTCCGTTTGGCGGGCATATCTTTGGCAAATGGTATGTTGTAACACAACCAACCATGGATACAGCTGGTGTTCGCGCTCACAAGTGCTACAACTGTGAAATGACAGAGGAGGCAGAGCTTCCGAAGCTACTTAAATACACAGCAACCTTTGTGGCCGATGGTGATGTTGTTGCAACGGTTGATTTTCCTGAGGATGCAACAGAAATAGAAATTCCCGAAGTGCCTCATAAGGATAAATTTAACGGTGAATGGGAGAATTTCACAGTAAGAAACAAGAATTTCACTGTTAATGCTGTGTATACCCCAATCCCTTCAGAGCAGATTGATGGTTTAACGGCAGGTAATAAAGCAGATTACTACTCATCAACAGGTGAGGTAGAGATTAATCTTAACGTTTCTGCAGAAAGCAAAACTATTGTTACTACCACAACAAAGGCAGTTCCTCTTGATATTGTCTTTGTACTTGACCAATCCGGCAGTATGGCAGAGGGTGGCAGAAAGCTTGCTCTTAAGAATGCAGTTTCAAGCTTTAGTAACGAAATACTTGCAGATGCAATTGCCAATTCCGTTGACCACAGAATTGCTGTTGTGGGCTTTGCATCAGGCAATAATGATAATCTCAATTATGGTAACACAGAACTCCTTACATCAAAAACTGTTAAATACAACAAGATAACAGATGCGGATTACAAGAATGCACTTGTATCAGTAAATGATGAAGGTGTACTTAATAGCGTAATCAGTTCTGCAATTAATAATATTGATGCAGAGGGTGCTACAAAGGCAGACCTTGGTCTTGAAATGGCATCAAATATCTTTGCTAATAACTCTGCAGAGGGCGGCAGACAAAGGGTGGTTGTATTCTTAACAGATGGTGTTCCAACAAGCTACAGCAGCTTTGAATACAGTGTTGCAAACGTTGCTATTCAGAATGCATATCAGCTTAAAAATACATACGATGCAACTGTTTATAGCGTGGGTGTATTTGACAGAACAACCTCTGCAAACAGAGCAGTTAATAACTTTATGAATTATGTTTCTTCAAACTACAACGAAGAAGTTGTGATGAAGAAGACATCAAAGGAAACAACTGAAAACACAAATGGTTATTACCTTGATGTCAGCGATGTAGATAGCCTTTCAGATGTATTTACATCTATTGTAGAAGAAACAACAACTCACACAGGTAGATTCACAAATGCTACACTCAAATACACACTTACAAAGTATTTTACTCTCACAAGTGTGCAGGAGGATGCAATCCGCAAGAATGCAATAGAAGCTCTTGGGGTAAAGAACGAGCAGATAACAATTACTCGTAATGCAGATGGAACAACAATCATTATAATCAGTGGTGTTGAGCCTTGGGCGGAGGGTGATGAGTATGTAATTGATTTCACATTCCGCGCAACTGCAAATGGCAATACTCTTAAGAGTGGCACATATCAGGTAGGTACCTTCGAGAGTGGCGTTATTCTTGAAAATGGTGAGGGCTATGAGGCAGTATTTGCACCAAATAGTGTAGATATTGGCGGTACAAGTGGTATAGCTGTATTTAATATCAATAATATTCCTTATGCAATCAACAGACTTTCATCTACAACAAAGGTAGTTGCTCCTGCAACAAGCTTTGGTACCGACTACAACTTCATTGGCTGGAAGGTTCCTGCAAACCTTACTCTTAACAATGAGGTAAGAGTATTTGATGCAGAGCTTCTTAAAAATGAATACAAAATCTCCTGGAATATTGACGGTGAAATTACCGAGGTTAAATACGCAGTTGGTGATTTCATAGCAGTACCTGAGGTAGGTAACAATTCAATCGGCGGAGCATTTGTTGGCTGGGATAAGGTGATACCCGAAACAATGCCTTCAGAAAATCTTACAATTACAGCTATTTATGATGCACACTACCATAAATACGGTGTAACTAAGAATTTTGAACTTTGCACAGAGGGTGGCACACTTACCTATACCTGCGAGTGTGGTGATACCTATACTGAAGAAATTGCTCCTTGTGAGCATAGTTGGGAAGTAATTACCGCATCCAATAATCAGAATGCTATTGAAAATGCAGGTTCAAGATGTACAGTTTGCGGTATTAAAGACTCAAAAGCACTCAGACTGGAGGGAATGGCAACATACCAGATGGCAGATGCAAGCTACAACACAGCAACATATGAGCTTGATTATGTAGACGAAAATGGCGACAAGCATCAGCCGGAAGGTGAGATTGAAATCTCAGTTCAGCTTGATGAGGTGTTCGAAACCGATATTCCTGAAGATGCAACTGCAAGCGTTTATCGTGTGAACGATGACGGCACAAGAACATTACTTCCAAGTGAGCAGAATGGTATGAATATGACCTTCGTAACTGATCATTTCAGCACATATGAGTTTGAGTTCACAACAGGCGAGCAGAA
>JAEIGA010005958.1_pt1 | contig 18558 bp, 26 predicted proteins | sample 9270691 | NCBI WGS metagenome assembly JAEIGA01 (sample SAMN17057246, study PRJNA624740) | gut metagenome | biome: biome; isolation source: fecal sample | host: Bos grunniens | place: China: Xizang | collected 2019
GGCAGTTTCCGGGTCTATACCATTTTCAAAATATCGCATTAAAGTGTCATAGCAGCCGTGGATATCTCCTATAAAAACTACCTTTTTATATTCCGACATATCAAAAGGTTTTTCTAAAATCTTTTCAAAATCGTCAGGTTTTACTACAGTCACGCCGGTAGGTACGGGCTGAGTTGCAAAACGTGCATAGATATTCTCAATAGCTGCTTCTGGTACCCATTTGTATTCAGGACGTTGCTTATTTTGCGCTAAACATTTTTCAAGAGGTACATCAGTAAAGTCTACACAATACATTCTATACCTATATTTAGTAGCAAAATCTTTATACTGCTGAATATCTCTTGTTTTTGAGGCAGTACCATCAATAATAGTAAACTCACCACGAGACATTCTAAATTCCAAAAGATTATAAAGATTTTTCCAGGTTTCAGCTTCAACTTCTCTATTGTGTGCAATAGCATAAGAACCATCAGCTTTTAATTCATAAGAACTACATAACAAACGAATTTCATCTGGACAAAGAGTATAGGCTTCTAAGTTGTTCTTTTTTATCCAGGTTGATTTACCGGCTCCTGGAGCACCACGTAAAATAACAAGTGTTCTCATTATATATCAATTCCTTTCTTACAAAGTCTTTGATATATAATACAATAAAATAAACTCAGATATTTAAAAATACCTGAGTTTTTCTTTTAAGATTCTAGTTTAATGTAGATTGAACCGATTGGAACTGCATTAATAGTACTTGATGTTGAGCCAATATTTGTTCTAAAGTCATTATAATCTGCTATAAAACCAGCATCATTGGCATCATTTGCACCATGAGCTATTAAACGATGTACAGCTCTATCATTGATATGATTCTCTATCTCTGTCTTATTTTCTGTTACCTGAGTTGTTAAATTCTCAATTTTATTCGTGTTTTCTGTGATATTATTATTTATTTGATAAATAATAGTACCTTTAGTATCACTCTCATATAAATTATCTTCTAGTTCTAAAAGCCTTTTATGATCAAAAGGCCTTTCTTTGCCAGCAGCACCAGTATTTTTCGGCTTATCATTCTCATCATATTGAGAAATAGTTTTAGCATAATCTACCTTTTGAACTCTTAAGTCAGTATAAGTAGTAACACTATCACAATAACCGAGAGAAAGCCAACCAGTCTTAAGATTAATAGCTAAGAAATAACATTTTATAATATTGTCAGCAGCGTCTTTAAATTTAATATTGGTTGGATTATTTGTATCCTTACTATAAAGAACTACCTTAAAAGGAGATAATGATTTATCATTAACATTTACTTCTATTAAAGTATCTCCCTCTAAAATGTAGGTTGGAAAGCCTTGTAAATTTGCTATTAATTTTTTTACACTAAATAGGTTAATAGCATAATCTTTGTTTTCTTCATTATTAATAATATTCGGCGTTATTATATTTCCTGTAAATTTACCACCACTACTTGGTACTATTGAAATACTTTGAGGATAATGACCATCATAATCAAAGTCATCAGTAGTAGTTTCATTATAGTTACTCAAAGCTATATGTAGAGCTTCTTTAGTTCTTCTTGCAACATCAGCATTTAAAGAGTCTGCTGCAGTTATATTATATTCTGTCCCATCGAGTTCTATTGTATAATCAAGATTAGTTATACCATTTAGGTTATCTTGCACCGTTTATAGCCTCCTTATTCTTCAATTATTTCCATTTCTGGATCTTCTGTTATCTCTACGTTGTCCTGTCCGTGTTTTACTTTAGTAGTTTTAATAGCCGCCAAGCTCGCAAGTTCTACTCCACAGAACGTAAAATAAGCTCCTGTTAAAGTAGGACTGATTTCTCTGCCGCTATTATACTCAAAAATAAAAGCCCCGATAGTATATAATACTATTAAAGTAATAATTATAGCTAACATTATGTTAGATACTTTTTTCTTTGGTTTACTTGTCATTATGTAACAACTCCTCTATATAATTTAGATAATATATTTATCGTTTTAAATACAGTTTATGAGTTTCTTCTCGTAGGCACAGTGCGTTAGAACCGAATATCATATCAGCATGACTAATAAGCTCATTATTAACCTTAACACAGGTTTGAATTCCTACCTGTATTGAGTCGCTAGTTTTAACAGAAAATTTTTGGTTTGTTAAAAATTTATTTGGATAAAAATAAAAAGTTATTTCGTTAGTGGTACTCTGAGGCGAGCAGCTTTTTGTAATACTGCCTTCCTGAATTTGTCCATTAATAATAAAATAAAGTTTATACAAACAGCTTCGGTCACTCCAATATCCCCAGTCTCGTTTAACGGGTAAGGTAAATTTTAGTTGGAATTGTTCGCTAGGCCATTTTTTATCTACAGCTTTTAATTTTATATTTGTTGCTGGTGACGGATACGACTGCTGAGTTTTAAATGACAAGGTCTTAGTACTATTTCCTAATGTTACTGTTAATGTGTAATCTTTATTAGGTACCAAGTCTAAAATCGTAAAACTAAAGTTTTCAGTTCCAATAGATAAAGAATTTTGATATTTTTTGTCACTGCCTGACATACAAATAAGAGGGCTAGTTTTACCGACAGTACAAGTACCAGAAATTTTTACGCTGGTATCAGTAATATCTTGTACATTAATACTAGTAATATAAGTTTCCTGACCAGTATCAGATGAGCCACCACCAGAGTGACCAAAAGTAATTGGATTATAGATAAATCCTAAAAATTTGTAAGAACTCCGCCAATTACCGTCAGCATTAGTACGCTGAGTTACCCACCAAAAGTCGTCCGGCCATTTTGCCAAGATATCTTTTCTAGGAGTTTCTGTATATCCACTATCGGATGTAATAATATAATTAATAGTATTATCACTATTATATTCAATATGTTCAACAATAGCCACGTGCCCTGACCATACGGCTATTGCACCCAACTCAGGTGTACTGCCAGTCTTATAAGGGTTAGCTAATTTACTATTATGGTCTAACCAGTCATTTGGGCTATTTAAACTCAAGTTAGGCGGATCAACGGTAATAGTGTCAGTATCTCCATTAGCATCTGAAATAATTTCCCAAAAACGTCCCCAAGCGTAGGCGGTGCAGTTAGGTAAACCATAGGTGCCGTCATCACGGTCAGAGTTATAAATTTTATAAAAAGCATTACCTCGACCATAAAATTTATCTAATTTAGTGCCAGCAGTTATGCGTTCTACTGGAGGAATTGCATCCGCAGGATCATTTAATCTAGCAGTAAATGTAGCTAACTGGAGATAGTCAAACCAAAATTTTGCATTTGTAATACGTTCATCGACAGCTTCTACACCTGCACGTTCGTAGTTGGCTAAAAAAGCTCGAGTTAGATAATCTAAACTTTTAGTAGATTTAGTAAACTGCTCAAAAGTTTCTGGGTATGTGCTAGTTTTATAATATTGTCTAAAGTCATATCCATTATCTCGTTCAGGAGCATTAATTTCATAAATAATATGATCTAAGTTAGCGTCCATAGTAGAATAATCATCATGGCCGTGTAATTGGCACCATATTGTATGCTTTTCATAGTGTAATGGTTCACCATTCGTACCTATGCCATCCCACTGCACTAAACCGTAAGCAGGTCCACTGCCAGCCTCATAAACATATCCTGTTCCTTTTGGGACTGCATTACTTTGCCACATACCAGGGTTTAAGGTAGATTCTCTCTCCATGTTACCTAATAAGGCAGCAATAGCATTTAAAGTCCAGCCTTTGTCGGTAAGATAATTATAAATATATTTTGCATTAACTTTCTGTTTATCTGTTTTTACGCCAGGAGTACCGCTAGAAAGGTACGCAGACTCATTTGAAAGTGTACCATAATATTCACCATATTTTCCCGTTCTTAATATAACTCCTATTTAAAACACTTCCTTTAACTATTGTATGACTACATTTTTATTTTTTCACTGTAAACAGACAGTCGTTGATACCCTTTTGAAGTTATTCGATATGCGTGCACTGGAAGATATTTAGAGTTGGCCATATATATAGCATTAGTACATATTGGGTCTACTTGATCAAAAATAATCGGAGTAGAATCCTCTTTAATAAATGCCTGTATTCCTATTTGTATGTTATCTCCATAATTAATATTAATATTAAAGTCCTTTGGTTTAATTAAAGCTGTCACTTCTTCTTTGGTTGAATCATATTGAATAACTTCATCAGAAAAGACTGAAACAACCCCATTTTTAACTAGATAAACTCGGTAGCCTCTTTTGTACTTAGTAGCATCCCAAGTACCCCAGGAAGCTGGTGGTTTAAATTTTACAGTAAAACCATCAGTATTATGTGCCAAGGAAAGCTTTGTAACCGATTTGGGTCTATCATATAAAGTTCTAAATATACACTCATTACTAGTAATAAGTTCTCCGGAGAAATTTGTTGTGAATTTGACCCTATAGAGAGTTCCTTGAGATAGACCATCAAAAGTGGTACTAAAGCTGCCCTGTTGGTTTTCTAAAGTTTGACTGTATATTAAAACATCTTGATTAGGGCTATAAAGTCCTACTTCAATATTAGACTGCTTAGTTGTATTTCCTGAAACACTTACTGTTTTAGTGCTTAGCGCAGTTATTTTTGGAGTAGATAACTTTGGTGTCGCTGCTGGAGTACTAGGATTAGACCCTCCTTCATTTCCTAGTACTTGATTTACCGCTGCAGCTATTTCAGGAAACTTGCTTCTAAGATAAGGCCCAGGACATTCTGTGTTTGCAAACATGTCATGTCGAGTCAGGTTTCCAGAAGAGTCTCCAGTGTAGTTTAGAAAAGTTATACCATTACGTTTACAGATATCTACACATAATTTTATCAGCGTATCATAAGCGGCATCACTAACTGGCCAGTCTGGCGCTCCAGCACAGTTAGCAACTTCTATAGTAACTGCTTGGCCATCATTTGTTCTATTGCTACTGCACCAACTACGATCTTTTTCTTCTACGTACATGCCAACTCGGCCTTGAGTATCTATGCCGTAATTAGAACTTACTTCGCGAGTACCAGAAAAAACTTCACCGCAGCCTTCAACAGTAAGATTACCTGCCATATGGTGTATAGTTATTTTAGTGATTTTACTATACTCTCTATTAACCGTTCTATGAGGAGATATCTTAATATAATTTACTAGCGAGCTATTTGTAAATGCCATAATTAAATAAACCTCTTTATTAAAGCTTCCAACGTCCTATTGCATGTATTTGAATATAAAAATTTTTATTTATCGAATTTGCACTGTTCGCTTTAAATACGTAGTATTTAGCTGTCTTACTCTTACTATTTCGTGTTTTACCACCTAGCCAAACTATAAAACTATTATCATCATCGTCAGCTGGGTTAACTGTGGCAAGTTCAACTGGAGCAGATATAAATAAGTCAGCTGGATAATCTATTGCAGGCATTATTACACTACCGTTATAAAAAATATTACTATTTCCCCATTCCTGGTCAACAGTAGCCTCTAAAGTATATGTCCCCCAGCATTCTGAGATACCATGATTCCATTTTCGAAATGTCCAGATAGAAGATTTGCCGGTTTCTATAACAAAATCAGCTTCTGGTTTTCCAGCATATTGGTGTAGATAAACATCTCCTACAAGTAGGTCGTCAGGGTTATCAGTTCCATAAGTAAAAACAGTAGTATCTTCTGGATCTTGCTCAAGTCGTTTTTTCGCATTCTTTTCAGAATCTAACACTTGTTTTAGGTTTAAGCCTAAGCTCTTCAATTTTGACCAGCTATCAGAACCGTTACCAATCTTTAAGGTATTAGTAGTTTTATCATACCCAGGTTGGCCATCTTCTAATATTACGCCTTTCCAGGAACCTTCTGCACGTTTACCGTCTTTAACTTCTGTAGAGCCTCTTTTAATTTTAATCATAAATAAAAAATCTCCTAAAACAAAAGTCAGTAGCTTTATTATCGGGCTACTGACTTTATATAATTTATTTTGTTAACTTAACTGTAGCTTCAATTAGATTTTTAGTATATAATTCTAAATCACCTACAGCAGCTTCTAAGTAACGCTTAGCCTCGTCAGTTAGTACTTTCATTACTGCTTCGTAAGTCATATTAAAGGCTTTTTCTTGAGCCTCTTTGTCAAAAGCATTTTCTTTTTTCAAAGCTTCTACATAAGTCTGTGTTGTAGCAAGAACTGTGTTAGTAACTGTAGTTTCTAACATTTTAAAATACTTATCTGTAAGTTTATCTACAAGTTCACTAGATGATTTTTCACTAGTTTCTTTAGCTAGCTTACGTATACCTATAATAAGCCAAACAGCAAGTAAAGTTGTAATCATAGGTATGATAACTTGAAAAGCTTCATTTAAAGTAGTTAATAAATCCATAACTATCTCCTATTTATTTCGCACTATTGCTAAGAAAAATTTCTGCAAGTCTCTTAAGCACTTTAAGAATAATATCTACAATAGTATTTACTTTTTTTGTATCGTCAACTTCTGGAGTTTCTACAGGTTCAACAACCTCAGGTTTTACTTCTGGCACAGGTTCAGGCTTAACCTCAGGAACTACCTCTACTTCTGGTTCCGCAAAATATTTTTTAATATCAGCTTTAGTAACTTTTGTAGCCATTAAACCTTCATAGATATTGTTAATCTTTTGACCGTAAGTAAGTCCTTTATTCATAGCTACAAGTGGGTCTGTTCCGTCAAAACCTGGAACTGCCCATCTACCTGCAAGCTGTTCCCAATAAACCGCAACGCCTCTTGTTACAAGCTTAAAGCGAGGGTCAACAATAGTTGTTTCTCCTTCTGGAAGCTTATCTTTACAACCATAAGCATATAAATGTTGAAGTTGAGCTCTAACACCATCTTCTATAGTTTTGAATGATGCTCCGCTTGCACCGCCACCAGTAGCACCTAAGCCACAGTAATTGTGTTGACTTGCGCTCACACTTGAACCGGCAAATTTAAACCAGCCAGTTTCTAAAATTGACTGTGAAATAGCTCTCATTGGATTAATATGATATTCATCTGCAAGTAAGAAGAAAGCTTTAGCAATTTCAATATCAAAATCTTTATTATTTTTCTTAATTGCTACAATAGCACGTGTACATTCTTCCTCATTGATGCCTTCAGAAGCAACTAAATCATATTCAACAATCTGATGCTTTTCTGGGTAATCAAGTTCATAAACTTTCTTAGCTACAGGTTTTGAAGTTTCTTCAACTGGCTTTGATGTTTCAGCTGCTTTATAAGCATAAACTTCTTTTCCATTCCAGTCGTAAACTTTATATTTAGCACCAGCTTCTTGGCAACATGCCTTAGCATTAGCAAGAGAACTAAATGCGCCTTTTTGAGATTTAGCATCTGCCCAAGAGGTTCTTACTCTATAAAGTTTTTGTACATTTTTATCTGCAGATTCTTTAACTACATTCTCACTAGGATTTATCCAAGCACCAGGTTCTATACCAGTTTTATCGGTAGTGATGTTAAACATTCCATTAATACCTGTTGGATACTTATTATAAATATAATAAGTTCCAGCTTTATAAGTGCCTGCACTTGCAGTTTTACTAGCTGCATCTGCTGCTGTTTTATATTTATTTACTGTTGCAACGAGTTTATAAGTATTAGCAGTAGAAGTTGCAGGTTTTTCAACCTTAGTAGTAGTTGAAGCTGTAGAAGATGTTGTTTTCTTCTTTAAGCCGGCTCTCTTTACAATAACATTTACACATGCTTGAGCACATTGATATGCGTATTCTTGAGTAAGGATAATTGGAACGTCAGTAGTACTATCCATAAAACCGAGCTCTAAAAGTACTGCAGGAGCTGCGGGTTCACGACACTCATGAAGATTAGCTCTTGGAATACCTGTTGCACGATTACCTTTAAGTCCTGTTAGTTTTATAAGTTCAGCATAAAGTTCTTTTTGCCAAATAAGTGACTCATTTGATACTGATCCATTATAAACGTAAGCTTGAATACCGCCACCTTTGCCGCCATTTATACCAGCATTATGGTGTACAGCTAAATAGAAGTCAGCACCAAATTTATCAGATGCGTCTGATCTAGCTCTTAAAGTGACTTCTTTTTTACCATTAGTATCATCAAGTCTTAATACCTGAATACCATCATAAGCTTTTAATAAAAGCTCAATTCGGTCAGCAATTCGGTCATTAAGCCACCATTCACGTGTTTCATTAGGGTCAATAGACTTTGAACATCTTTTACCTGCAGTATAAAGGTAATGACCTGCAGACAAAGCTAATTTAAATGCCATTTAAATATCTCCTTTGCTCTATTATTTTATAGTAAATAAATTATTCAACAATTTCTGGGTCTGAGATTCTTTCAAAATAATAAATATTTATTTCAGATACTGTAGTTGTACCTAATAATTTCCAACTACCACCAAAAAGTTCATTAGGATTAACTTCTGTAGTATTTATATAGACAGAACCTATTGGATAAGTTTTGTCTAAATCAAAAGCTTTTATATATTCAAGACTATTCCAGTCAGAAACACCATCACCAATTTTTAAGCGCTTAGTGTCTTTTTCAAAACCAGGTTGTCCTGCGTGTAAAATTACTTCCTGAGTAGAAAAATCTGAGGCTTTACCTCTTTTAATCTGGATCATTCATAAACCCCCGTAAAATATTATACAATTTTTATTTTAATATCTAATTTTTAAAAATTAAGCTGGAGTAATATCACCGTCATCGATACTTAACATATTAGGAGTAGCCGCCATTATCGGTAAGTCATCTGGTGCTCTTTGGCCATCACCAATTTTTAAAAGTAAATAATCTCCAATCATTGGGTCGAAACCGTCAGTATAAAGAATTGGCTCTCCGAGTGCTGGAATATAATCAGTATCTTTAGACACATAACACCAGTCTTCAACAGTACCAGTCTTAAATTTAATACGAGTTTTTATAACGTTGTTATTTACATCAGACATAACATTATCTCCTTTAATAACTACAAAATTACAAGTTTTCTATAATAATTTAGCAAATAAAAGTGCAGCTAAATCTTATCTTAGCTGCACTAATATCTTTATTTATAATCTGTGATTCTGCCGGAATCAATAAATTGTGAATATTTATGTTTTTCTAATATATGTTCTACTGTAGTTTCTAAGAAAAAATCAAGATTTTTTAAAGCTGTTTTTCCGTCACCTATTTTAACTCGACAGAAATTAAAATTTTCATCCGGGTCATAAACAATAATTTCCCCTGCTTTAGGAATCAAATCTGCGTGTTTAGCCCAGTCTGCTTCAATATTGTGTAAATTACTTACTCGAGCTATCATCGAAGATCAAACCTCCTTGTATAAGAGCTTCAGTAATTCTATCAACTCTTATAATTAAATCATGAATATTTGTAAATTGTGTTTCATTTGCTTTTTTTAGATCTTTAATTTGTTTTTCTTGCTCTGAAATTATATTCGAGAGTTCTTCAATATTAGTTTCTGCTGAGCTGAATCTTTGAACTATTTGAGTATCTGCATTAGCAAGTGTGTCCATACGACCTTCAAAGTTTTCAAAAGTCTTATTAATAGTTTCAGCAAAACTAGTATGTTCTTCTCCATCAAGTTTCATAGCTAATTCTCTCTCAATGGAGTCTTTGACAGCATCTAAATCTGAACTAAGTCCGGCTATCTTATCTTGAAGTAGCGCCTGCACTCTGATAGCTTCATCCTGAGATTCTCTAGAAAATTCAACAACATCTAACAAGCCCTTTTCAAAGTCGGCAAAAGTTGACTCATTTTTCTTTTCTAAGAGCGTTACCTTTAAAGAAATATCTTTAGAAAAATCTGTAAAATTTTGGTCTAAAGCTTTTATATCCTCTAAAATCGTATTTCTAAATTCAGTAAATGTATTTACAAAAGTTAGATAGTCATTTTGTAAGCTTTCCTGTACTTGTACAATTAAGCTATGATCTGCAGCGGCTGAAGTTCTTAATTCAGAAATACTAGTATTCAAGCTATCTCTTAAAGTTCTAAGCTGTTCCTCTAAAGCACTAGTACGTGTTAAAAAATCATTTTTATAGTTCGCTAGAAGATTTTCAAGATTTTCAATAGAATCGCTATCTCCTTTTAAAGATAACTTTTTAGTAAAGTTTTCAATAGCTTCATTACAAATAAATTTAGTACTAACTAAGTCCTCATATGTACTTTGGGTACGCTTAGATAAAGATTCTATTTGACTTAAAATATCTTTTAAGTTAGCATCAGTGATATCCTGAAATTCTTGACCAGCCTTATTGGTTTCTTGCAAAGTATTCAGTATTTTTTGAATCTCTTGTGATTGCACTTCTAGAGATTCATCAGTCTGAATATAAAAATCACCAAGTTTTTTATTAAGTTCGTCTTTAAAATTATCTATATTTAAATTTTGACCGCTGATGTCATCTTCATAATCTTTACGAAAATGTTGGAATTCTAACTTACAGTAATTACTTATATCATTTATAGCCATAAGATGATCTAAAGAACTGGTCTTTAATTCAGCAATTTTATTATTTATAGAAACTATAGCCGTATCAAGATTATCTAACTTTAAAGCTGTTTCTGTTTTATAACTTTTAAACGACTCTTGTAATGCTGTAAAATCTTTAGATAGCTCTGCATTGATCGAATCCATTTGGTTAAGTATTGCTTGTACTTTAGTGTTAAAATCTGTGACTAAATTATTTTTAGTGCTTGTAATAAGCTCTTTAGTCTCTTGTAACCCTTGACTAACTTTAGGATGTAAATCCGTTTCAATGGTTGCTTTAAGATTATTAATTTTATCATCTAATGCTTTAGACGTTGTTTCTATCTTAGCGTCTTTTTCAGTAATTAAGGCTGTTAAACTTTCTTTAACTTCACAAATTTTTAAAGTCAATTCCTCAACTACAGCATTTAGCTCAGAATCTTCGGCAATTTTTAGTTCTGCAATAGCAGGTAAAACATTTTCATTAATAGTTGTTTCCAGTTGGGTTAAAGATAATACTATCGGAGAAACTTTCAAGTCTAAATCAGAATATACTTGTTCTGTTAATTGATTTTGATTTTCTTGTGTGAAAATTTTAGCCTCTTTTAAAGTATTCTCATTAAAATCTATAACTTTATCTAAGATAGCTTTCATGTTACTACTTAAACGTTTACCAAAAGCTTCATCTAGCTTATCAATTTCTACTTGAGCTTTATTTAAAGTGTCTTGTTGAGTTTCTGTTATTAAGTTCTCTAGCTTATTAATTTCAAGAAGCAGTTCATTTTTAGCATAGTCAGCTATATAAGGTAACTTAGAAAAACGAGTCTTTCCATTACCTATTTTGCATTTACGAGTACCATCTAAGCACTCTTCTATTACAAGTTCACCGTCTTTAGGTATTAAATCAAGCTCTTGCCATTCCTGTGTAGTACCTCGTCTGTGTTGTAAAATGCTAAACGGCATTAAAGGACACCTCTCATTTCTTATATATTGTCAAACTTCTTCTCATAATTTAGCAAATAAAAGAAATAGCTATTTCTTAAGTAAAAAAGAGATAGCTTTTAAAAGCTATCTCTTTATCTCTTTTTATTGATTACTTTTTAAAAGTTCTTCTGCAGTACCACCATCTAGTGTCCAAAAAACTTCTTTGTCAGCACTTTCTAGTTTGAGAAGATTATTAAGCTCAGCTTTAGTATAAAAAGCTTCTTTAAAGTCAAGAGTTAAATCTGAGCCATCAGCATTTCCTTCTAAAAAGACTAAATTACCATCTTCGTATTTAACTCCAGTTGCTTTAGCCCAAGCGTAAACGTCAGAAGCTGGAGCATTGACATAATCTAAATCTTTAAAAGGACTTACGCCGTCACCGATTTTAATTAAATAAGAAGGAACCGTCTTTATATTACCAGACTCATCTACTTTAGCAGCCTCTACGTAAGCCAAAGCAAGTTCACCTTTTTTTAAAGGTTCTGCGTGCTCATCATCTGCATCTAAATTATATTTACTTGTTTCCCACTCTGAAAGCGGTGCATTTTTATGAATAATTCTAGCTGATATCTTCTTACTATCTTCAGAAGGTTCTGTACTAAAATTATCACAGTCAATTAAAAGGATATTTTCAAATTTTCCTTCACTAATACCTAAAAGATCTTCATGAATCGCGACTCTGTCTGTAAGTGTTTCTAATTGGTTCTTAACAGAATCATCACTAAGCGGTTTTAAAACTAATTTGTCATCTTCTTTTATACAAACATAAAGACTTAAATTTTTATCACCTATACAAAGATACCAACAACCAAGTTCTAATACCACTTCGGGTTTGATATTACCTTCTAGGTCAAAGAGGTCAGAAGAACTACCTTGACGAATTCTAAAATTTTCTATCATTCTACAATTTCCTCCTTATCAGTTGTGTCTTCTTCAGAAGGTACCTCAGGAGTTTCTTCTGGAGTGTTTACAGAAGGACCTTCTTCTGGAATGTCAGTAGAAGGAGGATTTATAGGCTTAACTATATCATCTTCTGACTCAACTGGGTCACTGAAAGAATTATACTTAATTGAATTTATATATTTTTCAACTACATTAGTTATTACTTGCTGCGCTTCGTCGTTTTCTTCGATTACTGCTGGAATTTCAGATTTTAAATCAGTAATTGCATTTTCTAATTCAACATCAGTAGCATAAGTATCTAGCTTTAAAGCATCTGCAAAGGAAACCATTTCATCTGAATTTAAAGATGCTAAGTCTAAATTAACTGTTACCCCTTCTAAGTCTTTTTCTTTTCCGTATTTATCTTTTACAGTAAATACTAATTTATATGTTGCCATAGTTTAAGATTCCTCCTCGTTAGTATTAAGTGCACATTCAATAAAAAAGATATCTTCTTTAGAAATATCTGTAGGTGAAATATTATTTTGAACTGCTAAGTCACCTAATTCAATTGTAGCTTCTTTGTCTACTATATCTACAAAAGATTTTTTTCCATTTACATCTAATTTTATACGTTCAAGCTTATTTTGCTGTGCATTTTCTTCAATAGTTGTTAATTTATATTTTTCGTAAGCAGAAAGCTCTTGAGCACTGGCAGCTCTAATTACTACTAAAGGTTCCTGCTTTGGTCTATGTAAATCAAACGGCATTATAAGCTACCTCCCTTTTCTGACTGTATCGATTCAAAACGAGCGCCTACAATTTGACTAAGTAATAGTATATCTTCTTGATCTTCTGATGGGATTTCAATTTCTTCGTAATCTTCTATAGGAATTAATTTTACTCCTACAATTTCATAGTCTTCTATATTACCCTCAGGCAGTAAATCTTCCGGTAGTTCCTCAAGAGGTATTGACTCAAAACGAGCGCCCACAATTTGACTAACAATTTGATTTGCTTCATTAACAGGTACAAGTAAATCTTGAGCGCCCCAAGCAATAATAACCTTACCATTATCTGTTAATTTTATATATTCAGTTTCTCGGGTTCTATCAAAAGCATTAGTTAATAAGCCAAAGTTATAAAATGCACCAGGTTTTAGATTTTTAGAAGCTTCCGCAGGAATCTTAAAAATAACTTCACCATTTTCATCAAGATCGCTTTTGCGAGCTCTAAATAAAAAAACATAGGGTGATTCTATATAATTATAATTTTTTATAGCAAAAATAAACTCGTCTTTTTCACTTAAATCGAATATACGTAAATTTATAGCTAAACGAGTATCACAGTTCATAAAAACTGTAATGTCAGGCATTGTTGCTAGATAATCAGTACAATAGCTAAGCACGACAAACCTCCTCATTAAATATTAAAAACTCATCAACTAATTTAGCAATTCTTCAAAATAAAAAGAAGAGTAAATTTAATTAAATCTACTCTTCTTTTAAATTATTTATATTGTTTTTCCCGAAAACATTTCCAGCAGAAAGCTTTATATTTAGAGTCTCCTCCGATATCAACTTGAGCTCCGTCTAGAGTAATCTGTCCAAGGGAGTTAATCCTAGCATTTACTATTGCAGGTCTACCGCAATCGCAAATATTTTCTAGCTCAATAATAGTATCTGCTAGTTCAAATAACCGTTTAGAACCTGGAAATAAGTTAGTTTTAAAATCTGTTCTTAGGCCATAACAAAGTATATTAATATCAACTATGCTTAAAATTTCTTTTAATTGCTCAACCTGCTCAGCAGTTAAAAATTGAGCTTCATCACAAATTATTACGTCGGGTAGTTTGCCTTTAAATTTAAAATATAAATCATAAATATTATCAGTTTCGGATATTGCTTGAGCTTCGGCACTTAAGCCAATTCGAGATTTTATTGTAAATATCTTGTTTCCAAATTCATCTGTTGTGTCATCACGTGTATCAGTAGCTGGTTTTATCAGCCAGGAAAATTTGCCTTTCTCTTTATACTTAAAGTTCATCATTAAGGCATTAGCTGTCTTAGAACCACTCATAGTACCATAATAAAAATATAATTTACTCATCTCGTTTAATCACAATTGCCTCTCTACCTGCAGATAACGTATGAGTTAATTGACAACAATTTCTTGTTGAATTAACTTTTGTATGCAGATCTCTAATTAATTTTTCATATTCTTCTTCTGTAGTTATGCTAGTTATTAAATGTACAAAATCCTTATTTGACTCCTCAGGAAGCTCTACTTCAAAGTCTTTAAAATTAGCTTCTAAAGCTGATTTAATTTTATCAGGAGTAATATTATCTTTAGTAGTAAATTTTTCATTAAGGTCTGCTATTTTATAGTCAAATCGAATTTGAGTCAGTTGATCTATTTTATCGCTGTAAAACTTTACAGATTGAGAATTCTTAAACTGCTGTTCATCAAAAGCTTCTTCTACCCTTTTTCGTTCGATAATATAGTTTTTTAAATTTTGATGAGCTTTTAAAGTATCATCAGTATATCGCTCAATAAGCTTATGTAAAAAAATCTTATAAATTTTATAATAAAATTTTTCATCAATACCATCAATATGCCCAGTTATAATTCTACTGAGCTTTTTTGGCTCTCTATCTATACCGTAGTAAGTAAAGTAGTAGCTAGGTTCATTTTGTGTATATTCTAAAATAGACTCTATAGTAAGGTCTTTGTCCGCCTTAAGCATTGTATCTAAACAGAGATACGCGTGAAATTTAAAAGGCGAGTTATCAACTCTTAAAGTATAACTTTCTAATTCGTAATCCATTAATGAACGACCTGTCGACGGTCTATATAAACTCTGCTTAGAAAAATATTCTGATTGTTCACCTAAATATACCCAAGTAGACGTTTTAGTACTAACAATATCACCAATTTGATATTTAACTGTGTTTTTAAGTTTTCTAAAGTTTTCGTCTTTTTTACTCTGAATAAACTCCGGCATTGTTTCAGTAAAAGCTCCTACACGTGAACCACTAATTCTGCCAAGCCAAACCTTAGAAGAACATTTACCGTCAATAAAGGTATTATGCTTAAGCATTTCAACTAAAATATCTGAATTTATGCCAATTAAAAATTCTTTATTGTCTGGAGCTACTACTTTAGCCGTCCAAAAACTTAATTTGCCGCCTTGTGAAGACCCATTTGCTGAGTCATAAATATAGAAATCAAAGGTACCATTTTTGTATCTATGCTGTACACCTTCAATAACCTCCATTTCATAAGTCGACCTACCACGTTCATTTATGGATGTTATATAGTTTCCTTGCTCATCTTTTTTATATTTAGTGTACTTCGCCCAAGCGAGTGCTGTTTCAAGCATCTTTGGATTATCTGTCTGTACTACATAAGCTTGAGGAATCTTAGGAGTATCTTGTTTATCAAAAGGTGTAGTATCTACAAATTTTTCTACTAAAATAATTTCTTCATTTATTTTAATGCCACTGTATTTTTCCAAACAAATCACCTCAAAAAAAATAATTCTCTTTATTATTATACAATAAATAACAAAGAGAATTTTAATAAATATGTAATTAATTATTTAGCTTTGAAAGAACTTCTTCAACAATTAAATTATATCCTGCTAAATCTCCATTAAAAACTTTAAAAGGGATTTTATATTTTTTTAAAAGCTGCTGTAAATCTTTAGCTACTTGGTCAGACTCAACTTCATTCTGGTGTCGTCCAACTGGATTATAGGCTTTTACACGATTTATAAAATAAGTTACATTATTATAACTATTAAAGACATCTAAAACCATTTTATCAAAGTTTTCAGTCAACTCTGGATTTTTATTATAATAGATTCCTAAAAGAAGAGGAGAATCTGTAATAATAACAGAAACTTTATCTTTGCATCTAGACTGTCTATATTCTTGTTTTGCTGTCATATAGAGCTGGTCTTTGAAAGGACTAGGATTCTCCTCCCAAACCTTATCTTTAGCAAATTCTGTAACCAGTTCGGCATTGATACCAGCCATTTTTAACTGTGAAAAAATATAAGCAGCCGCTGTACTTTTACCTGCACCTGGAGCTCCCATTAAATTAATTACTAAAGGATTTTTCAAAATAAACCTCCTATAATTTATTATTCTTATTTAGCTTTTTTATCGATTAAGTCATACATTTGTTTTAATTCAAAATCTGGAATATGTTGATGCTTAACTAATGCAAATAATTCTATGAAATTTTTATAAACTTCATCAAAGTTAGGATCAGATTCTTCCATGGTTCCTGACTGATGATATAGTGAGTTAACTAAACAACGAAGATCGTCATAGTTAAGTTCAACTATAGCGTGTTTATAAGGAGAGTCTGTATGAATTGACTTTATTAACATTTATTAGTCCTCCTTCCTATGTTTTTCTGGAATATAATCGTCATCCAATGGATTTTCTTTCCGCTCTTGTTCTGTTTTATAATAGTACCAGTCGTCGTCTAAAGGAGCCATTTCATCATCCCAACGACTACCGCCTAATAAAGTAGCCATAATGTTTTCCTCCTCTTTAATTAACGCAATCCTATCCAGTCTTCTGGATGTTCTATCATGCTACGCATGTCAGCAAGTTCTGCTTGATTTTTTAGCTGGTCTTTTAGTTTATCTAGTTCATTCTGAAGTATCTCAGCAGTATCTGAGCAGTCTGGCATCGGATAGGCGATAGCTCTATCTTCTAATAAACGAGTTTTCGTCTGCAATTCAGGTAATAAAGAAAGTCTTCCTTGTAAATAAGATATTAATCGACTCTCAGGATCTTTTACCCGTAATACTTCGATTTTTTGCTGGGTATAACGAATTTCTTGTAATATTTCTGCATAGTTCATTCAGTAATCGACTCCTCTGAACTTTTTACTTCTACTAACTTAAAAGTTACTAACTCAATTAAGTTGTGCTCCCCTCGATTGGAAGAATATTTTAACGGACGACCAGCACAAGATTTATTATAGTAGTCTATAGCTTTTTCAGCATTACCTTTTTTATCCCAGTACTTACGTCTAGGATTAGTGATGTCTGAAACAAGTTTACCTGTCACCGTATCCCGCGCGGCATAAAGATAAATAGAATTTTCTGTATTCATAATAGCCTCCAATTAATCTTAATCATGAGTTTCTATATAAACTATTATAGCTTTAGTAAAATTTTCTTCTGCCAGGTCAGCAAGATATTTATTAAGTTTTTGTTCATTAGTCTCATTTTTTAGTATTTTACCAGCCGGCCAGTCATCAGAAAATCTAGGGGTATAATCAAAACGCTGACAAAGCTCATCACAATTGTGATCGTAATAGTATTCTATAAAATCTTCATGGTCTTCAAAGTACCTTTCTTTGTAACAAGCAATCTCACCTACATAAGCGCTTCCAAAAGAAGCTAGCCAACGACCATATGTATCATCTACAATAATTTCACCATCAACTAAAGGTACTATAGGTAAAGATGGATTATCTAAGACTAGTTTTATCAACTCAAGAGCTTTTTCATTTGTATTTTTAATTATCATTATCTAATTCCTCGTCAAAAATCTGCTTTTGAGATTTTGTTAAAAATGTAAAATTTTTGTCTATTCGATCTTTTTTAGATGCTATTAAACAAGCAAATAAACTAAGAAGTATTAAAAAAATTATACAAAAAAAGCTAACTAATAAAAGCATTCTGAATTCAGTCATTGCAACACACCTCGTTGTCGATCATTTTAGCTCCACAAAAAGGACACGGTAATAATTCAGCCATTATACTTTATCCCTTTCTTTTCACAATCATCGCATCTTATTTTGTGACAACCGCAGCATCGTTGCTCAAACTCTGCTTTAGAATAACAATGAAATGGTACTGCTTCACCGCAATGAATACACTGCCAGTGAGGCTCACAGCCCTGGTACATTAAATTATTAACACGTTTAGCTACATGCTTCATTTAGTTCATCTCCTTCAGCAGTCATTTTAGTTTCTAAATTTAATATAGTTTTCTCAATATAATAGTAATCCATAGGTAGAGCTCTGTAGGCAATTCGCAATTGACCAGCTAACTTATGCACACCTTCACTAAAACCTTTTTTATATTGTTTTAAATAATTACAATTATTAAAAACTTCGGGTGGTGCAATACACTTAGTTTTAAAATAGATACATTGAGTAAAGTCACATTGTTTATTCATTATTAACCTCTTTCATGAA
>JAEIGA010005959.1_pt1 | contig 18557 bp, 13 predicted proteins | sample 9270691 | NCBI WGS metagenome assembly JAEIGA01 (sample SAMN17057246, study PRJNA624740) | gut metagenome | biome: biome; isolation source: fecal sample | host: Bos grunniens | place: China: Xizang | collected 2019
AAACCCTTCATTTGAAAAATATCAAGGCTACGAACAAATAAAATTCGACAACTGTGTTCAAAGAGGTGAAGTTGGCGAACCCACACTTCCTTGGTTTGCCGTATCACTCTTGCTGCCTCAAAACACAGAAGCGCAAGATGTTGAAATCGAATATTCTGATTTCGTCGATGTAGAAGGCTCGCATCTTTTATATCCTTATCAGGCGCCTCGTCCAGTCTCTTCTACAAAAGAGATTCCTTTTGCTAAAAATGAGAATGTTTATAGTTCAAAGGAAATTTATACTACTGAACATAAGTCAAATGTAAGCACTCAATATCTCAACGGATATTCATTTGCTTTTTCAGGATTTTCTCCTGTAAGATATATTCCTTCAGAAGGAAAAGTGTCATACGCAAAGTCTGTTACAGTGCGTGTAACATATTCTCAGTCGAGAGACGACAAAAGCAAGATGCTGAAAACTTCTCCAGAAGTTCAAGCAAGAGTCAAACGTCTTGCACAAAATCCAGAATCATTAGGTTTGTACTCTGATAACTCAAAACAAAGGTCATTGGACGGTTATGAGTTATTGGTCATCACTCCGCAAGAATGGGTGTCACATTTCGATGAATACAAGGCATTTTACGATGCACGTGGATTGAGAACAGAAGTCGTTTCTTTGGAACATATTTATGCTACGCAGACAGGTCGTGACGAACAAGAACAGATTCGCTCTTTCATTAAACAGGAGTATGAAAATGAAGGTGTTATGATGGTTCTTCTTGGCGGTGACTCTAATATTGTTCCTTATCGTTGTCTCTATTGCTATGTGATGGAAGATTATGAAGATGACTGTCTCCCTTCAGATATGTATTATGTAAGTCTTGATGGCACATGGAATATAGATGATGATTATTTATGGGGCGAAACAAATGAGGCCGACTTGTTGCCAGAACTCGCTATAGGTCGTATGCCATTTAATAATGAATATCAGTTTAATAATATGATGCACAAGACTTTGGAATATCAGTCGAATCCAGTCTTAGGCGAATTTAATGATATCGTTCTTGGTGGCGAGCATTTGGGTGATGGTTATTATGGCAGCAGCGATTTGGAAGTTATTATAGGCGAACAACATGATAGTGGATATACTACAATAGGCATACCGGAAGATTATGACTTCCATCGTGTTTATGCTAATGGCGAAACAGGTTGGAGCGGCAGTATTTTTAGAGATAAAATCAATGAAGTTGGAGGAGGATATGTTCATCACGTTGGTCATGCTAACACAGACTATGTCGCTGGCTGGTATGTGAGCAGCACCAATGATGAATCTTTCAAAGAACTTGATGGCGTAACACATAATTATAATTTCTTCCATTCTCATGGATGTATATGCGGTGACTTTACTAGTACATGTATGTTAGAACGTTTGGTGAATATATCGACAGGTTTCGTTGCTGCTACAGGCAACTCACGCTATGGTTGGTATATTCCATGGGGCGACGGCCCAGCTCGTCACTTGCATCGCGAATTTATAGATTCTTATTATAATGACAGACTCCCATACATAGGAACAGCTTTCCAAGAAATGAAAATAATGACAGCGCCTCTCATCAATTCATGGGGTGAGAATGGAGCATTACGTTGGAATTTGTATTGTATCAATATCTTAGGAGATGTTGCTGTTTGTCCTTGGCTCGATGAACCTTTCGTGCCAGAAATTAGTTATGAGCCTGCTATTAAAGGAGGAGCAACTGCAACAAATATTGTCATTAAAAAGGATGACATCGCTCAAAATAATTTCAGATGTAGTATGTTTAAGGGCAATGAACTTATTGCTTTTGGCTTGACAGACGATGATGGAACTGTAAATCTCGATTTTGAGACACCTATGACAGAGGGCGATAGCTTGAAACTTGTCGTTACTGGCCCTAATGCAATATGCCAGACTTATGATGTGGTAGTAATGTCTCAGAATGTTCCTTTTGTTTATGCTAATAAAATGGAAATAAATGACAGCGAGGGTAATAATAATGGAGTCCTCGATTATAATGAAACAATAGCTCTCGATGTCGATTTCTATAATATAGGAACAGTTAAAGCTGAAAATATTAGTGCTACCATTACAACTTCAACTCCAGATTATGTTGACATCATCACTTCTAATGCAACAATTGGCGAAGTTGATGTTAATACTTCTGTGAATATTGAGAATGCTTTTTCATTTAAGGTGAAAAGAGATGTGCCTAATCAAAGGTATGTGCATTTTACTGTAACATGTACTGACGGCAATGACACATGGACCCAAAACTATTCGTATAAAGTGTATGCACCTGAGTTGAAGATGTATGAACTTACTTACGATGATAGCATTGGTAATGGTAATGGTTTTGTTGAAGCCGGTGAAACTATTCTTATTAATATTAAAGGTGAGAATGCAGGCCATAGCAAATCGGAAGTTATTATTATAGAAGGCAGTGTGTCTAATCCTAATGCGTCTTTGGTTGAAGATAATGTTACACTGGAAGGTGTTGAAGGAAAAGAGGATTTTGATTATGTGTTAAAACTTGTCATAAACGATGATATACCTAATGTTGAATTCTTTACTGTCAATGTTAAACTTACATCAGGATTGAGCGTAATAGAAAAAGAACTTAAATTCACTATCGGTATAATCAAGGAAGATTTTGAAACAGGCAATTTCTCTCAACTTAATTGGAAGTTTGATGACGATTTGCCATGGATAGTTACTGGAAATGTATCTTATGCAGGCAATTTCAGTGCGGAATCCGGCCATATAGATCATCATGAAATGTCGTCTCTTGTGATAGAAATAGAAACATGTAGCGACGGTGAATTGTCTTTCTACTGCAAAACATCAACTGAAAAAGATTGCGACTATTTGATTTTCTCTATTGATGGCAGTTCTAAAGGCAGATGGTGTGGCGAAACAGATTGGCAATATATTAGTTATGAAATACCAGCTGGTATTCATACTTTGGAATGGTGCTACGATAAAAACAGACTTAATATAGGTGGTGAAGACCGTTGTTGGATTGATGAAATAACATTCCCTGGAAACAGTGTGGTGTTGAGCGTTGATTCATATACTGAAAAGAAAGAGTTCGACCTTTATCCAAATCCTGCTAATACTTACATAGTTGTTGAAGGCAGCGATATCAAAGAAGTTGAAATTTATGATATGATGGGACGAAAAGTTATTTCATCAAATGTTGAAAATTCATCTTCATCAGTGATATATGTCGATAATCTTACAAACGGAATATATCTCGTTCGTTCTATAGATGTTGATAATAACGTATTAACAAAGAAATTCATAAAGAAATAATTAGGAGTTGAAACAATGTTGTTTTCTCAAATAATTGGACACGAAGATATCAAGAAGAAACTCATACAGAGTGTTAAGGAAAACAGAGTGGCTCATGCGCAGCTTTTCCTGGGTCCGGAAGGCACTGGAAAACTTGCGCTGGCTGTCGCTTATGCTCAATATATTAATTGTTCCAATAAAAAAGAAAACGACAGCTGCGGCGAATGTCCTTCTTGCAAGAAATTCAACGCTTTTGCACATCCTGACTTACATTTTATTTTCCCGACGACGACAAATAAGAATGTCAAGAAAGATCCAGAGTCGGACTCGTTTCTAACAGAATGGCGTGATTATCTGTCATCTAATAATGCCTATGCCGACCTTTCCTCATGGTATAATACTCTCGATGTGGAAAATAAGCAAGGCGCTATCAATGTGCGTGACGCTTCTACGATAATGAGAAAACTGAATCTCAAAGCGTATGAGGCTGAATATAAAGTTGCGATAATATGGATGGCAGAGAAACTCAATGTGCAGGCCGCCAATAAATTGCTTAAGCTTTTGGAAGAACCGCCTGAGAAAACAGTGTTTATTCTTGTCTCCGAAAATCAAGAAGAGCTCCTTGCTACAGTGCGCTCTCGTACAATGCTTCTTAAAGTGCCTAAGTTGCCATTTGATGTAGTGCAGTCTGCTCTCGTTCATAAGCTGAACTGCGACAGCACAAAGGCTTATAATGCAGCGCTGCTCGCCAATGGCAATTGGATTCTCGCTTCTCATTTCATAAATGAAGAAGATGATGATAATGTCTGTTTCAGGCTGTTCCAGAAATGGATGCGCTATTGCTTCAGATTCAGCGCCTCAGAACTCATCGACTTCATTGCCAATGATATAAAACCACTTGGCCGTGAACGTCAAAAAGAATTCCTTGCATACGGACTCGCTATTTTTCATAATGCATTGTTGTTTAATAATAATCTGAAAGATAATATATTGCTTCCAGAGGAAGAACGAAATTTTTTGAATAATTTCGCGCCTTTTATCTCAAACAATAACATCGATTTGATTATCGAACTCTTTGAAGAAAGCATAAATCAAATAGAACGTAATGGTAATGCTTCCTTGATTTTCTTAGACAATAGCTTTAAGATTTTTAACTATTTTAAAATGAAGTAAATGAAAAATATCACTAAAATTTCATTGGCTTTGTTGAGCGGACTCATAATGGCAGCTGCATGGCCTACTAATGGATTCGCATTGTTGATTTTCATAGCCTTTGTGCCTTTGATATATTTGCAAGATGTTACTGGTAATAATGATAATAATATAAAAGGTAACATTTTTTTGCTTTCTTTCCTGGCTTTTCTTGTGTGGAATGGCCTGACTACATGGTGGGTGTGGAATAGTACGCCTGCAGGTTCTGTGGCAATGTTGCTGTTGAACAGTGGTTTCATGGCAACAACATTCTGGCTATATCATTTTACAAGAAAAAATGTCTTCAGAAATAAAAACGGATACATTCTCCTGATTTTATTTTTCTTGGCATTTGAGAATCTGCATCTTAACTGGCAATTGAATTGGCCATGGCTGAATATAGGCAACGTCTTTTCTCATAATCATACCTGGATTCAATGGTATGAGTTTACAGGGATTTCAGGTGGAACGATTTGGGTCCTTCTTGCTAATATCATGGCTTACAGAATATTGAAATCGTTTTTGGATAAAGATAAATTATCTGTTAAGAAATATGCTATACTTTTTGTGCTGACACTTGTTGTGCCTATAACGATAAGTAAGATAATGTATGCCACTTATGAAGAAAAAGGCGAAGATGTAGAAGTGATTGTCGTTCAGCCTAATGTTGACCCATATACAGAAGAGTTTACTTTGTCGGCAGCTGAAATATTGAAACGTAACTTTAATCTTGCCGAGTTGTTTGCAAGTGAGAAGACGCGTTTTGTTGTAAGTCCCGAATCTTCTATTCATGAAAATATCTGGTTGGAAAATATAGAATCTTATTATTCTATTAAGAATCTTAGATTGTTTTCAAAGAATAATGCAGGCGCTGCTTATGTCATAGGCGCTAGCACTTTGGGAATGGTCCCTGAAGGCGAGGAGAATGATTTCGCAGCTCGTAAATTCTACGACGCAGATGAATATTATTATTCGTATAATACGGCATTGATGGTGACAGAAAACGGTGAGGTTCAATGTCATCAGAAGTCAAAACTGACACCTGGTGTTGAGATGATGCCTTCGTGGTGGATACTTCGTCCGCTGAAAAACCTGGCTATTGACCTTGGCGGAACAGTAGGTACTTTGAAGGGAGAAAACAAACCTTCATTATTTGAGTTTGAAAATTATAAGGTGGCGCCTATGATTTGCTATGAATCGGTGTTCGGAAACCATGTTGCTGATTATGTTAAAGAAGGCGCAAATCTTATATTTGTGATTACTAACGACGCATGGTGGGGCAACACTCCTGGTCATCGTCAACACTTCGAGATGTCGAAACTAAGAGCTATCGAAAATAGAAGAGATGTGGCTCGCTCTGCAAATACAGGTATTTCAGGTTTCATTAATCAACGCGGCGATGTTGTGAAACGAAGCAATTATTGGGAACCCAATGTGCTTTCTAATACAATGAAAACCAATGATAAGCTGACATTCTATACGAAATACGGCGATTATTTATACAGAGCTGCTTCTTTGGTTGCATTATTGGTTTTATGTTTCAGTATTGTTAAACGTGTTTCTAAAAAAGAAAGATGATATTAAGTTTAGCACCATTTCAAGGAATAACAGATTCGGTATATCGTAACTTGTATAAAGAATATTTTACAGGTATAGATAAATATTATACTCCTTTTTTCACTGGCATTCATAAAGATAACAGCAGAAGCCTGAGAGGAGAGGAGATTGATGTTAAATGTAATGACGTCAATACATTGACTCCTCAAATTCTTGGCAACGATGCAGAAGAGATTATCAGATTTGCAAGCCAATGTAAGATGATGGGCTACAAGGAAATAAACCTTAATATGGGCTGCCCGTTCCCAAGGGTTGCCAATAAGGTGAGAGGCTGCGGTCTCATGGCTGAACCTAAAAGAGTGAATGAACTCTTCGATAAGATTTTTAACAATATCGATATAAAATTCAGTCTTAAATGTCGTCTGGGCTATTACCAAGATACTGAGATTGATGAACTTATAGATGGATTTAACACTTACCCTTTCAGCGAAATCATCATACATCCTAGAATAGGAAAGCAGCTTTATACTGGAAAAGCCGATGTAGACAGATTCGCTGAACTCGTTCCTAAAATAAACAGACCTCTTGTTTATAATGGCGATATTTTCACAGTTGAGGATTTTAACCGTATAAGCGCTAAACTTCCTGATGTCAAGATGTTTATGTTAGGAAGAGGTTTGCTCACAAATCCATTCCTCGCTGATGAGATAAAAGGTAAGTCTTTCGATTATGATGAGAGAAAGAAGAAACTACATCATTTTGTGGTGTCGCTTTATTTGGAAAGATTGCGTCATGCAGGTGGCAGCCCTAAGATTATAGGCTGCATGAAAGAGATGTGGTCTTATCTTATGAATTCTTTCGAAGAACCTCAAAATATATGGCGCAAGGTGAAGAAAATAAATAATCTGGAAGTTTACGAAGAAACAGTGGAATTAATATTTAGAGATGAGAAACTCAGTCAGCATTATGGCAACTGATTATGATGTTTAATTTAAAAATCTAGGTGCATGAAAAAAATTCTCGTAATTCGTTTTAGCTCAATAGGTGACATTGTTTTGACAACGCCTGTGGTCAGATGCCTTAAAAATCAGCTGAAAGATATTGAACTTCACGTGTTGACAAAAAAGAAATTCAGTAGTCTTTTTAAGAAAAACATTTATGTTGATAAAGTGTTCGAATTCGATACGTCTTTGAAAGATAACATTAAGGAGCTAAAGGCTGAGAATTACGATTATGTAGTTGATTTGCAAAAAAATAAACGCAGTAAAAGAGTGAGTTCGTCTTTGCATTGTCCGCATTCTTCTTTCCCTAAACTTAATTTCAAGAAGTTCTTGCTCACAACTTTCAAGATTAACTTGATGCCTGATATACATATCGTTGACAGATATTTTGAAGCTGTCAGAGATTTGGGAGTTAAGAATGATATGAAAGGTCTGGACTTTTTCATTTCTGAAGAAAATCAGTATGATATTTCAAAATTGCCTGCTGCTTTTCAAAATGGATTCCATGCTTTTGTGATAGGTGGAACTTATAAAACCAAAATTCTACCGGCTGTGAAGATTGTTGAAGTTATTAAAAAACTTCAGGAACCAGTAGTTCTTCTTGGCGGACCTGATGATGAAGAGCGAGCTAACGAGGTCTTGTCTTCTGTAAGTGAGAATGTTGTAAGTCTGGCTGGTAAGATAAATCTTGAACAGTCGGCTTATTTGGTTAAGATGGCGAAATCTGTTTTGACCAACGATACAGGGCTTATGCATATTGCTGCAGCATTCCATAAGAATATTGTGTCTGTATGGGGAAATACTGTCCCTGAATTAGGTATGTATCCATATCTTCCAAATGAAAAGGAGAAATGTCATATCGTTGAATGTAAAGATGTCAGATGTCGTCCATGTAGTAAATTAGGCTTTAAGGATTGTCCTAAGAAGCATTTCCGTTGCATGATGGAAATTGATACTGATGTTGTTGTTGAAAAGTTAAGGAAATAAAAGTTTTATTTTTCTTAACTTTGTTATAAAACAAAAAAAGCCGACTTTTCAGTCAGCTTTTCTGTGGTACCAGCGAGATTCGAACTAGCGACACATGGATTTTCAGTCCATTGCTCTACCAACTGAGCTATGGTACCCCGTTGTTTGCGAATGCAAAGATACAACATTTTTTAAATACTCCAACAAAAAAATAATTTTTTTTGAAAATATTTTTTTATTCACTCATTATCAGTATCTTTGCAAGAAAAAATAATGGGATACATTCTTACTGTCGATATTGGAAATACGAGAGCGAAATATGCGGTTTTTGATGGTGAAAGTCTAGTAGAGACTAATGTCTTCAATCCGTATAATAATGATTTAAAAGAACTTATAGTTAAATATCCACAGATTAAAAAAGCTATTTTGTCATCGGTGGGAGGCAAGATAGAAGAATGTCTCAATCAGCTCGAAAATATAGAAATTATCACACTTTCGGCACAAACACCGCTTCCTTTTGATTTGAATTATAAAGATAATAGCAAAATTGGCAGCGACAGACTGGTTGCTGTGGCAGCAGCGATGGCTGAAAAACCGAATCAAAATAATCTGGTTATCGATATTGGGACCTGTATCACATACGATATTATAACATCAGACAGCAAACATCTGTGCGGACCTATAAGTCCGGGAATCAATTTGCGTTTCAAATCGATGAATGATTATACTGAAAAACTTCCTTTATGCAAGCCTTCAAATGAAGATTTGAAAATAGTATGCAGTTCGACAGAAGAATGTCTTCAGTCAGGTGTTATAATGGCTATATCTATTGAAATAGAGGGGTTTATAAATCTATATTCGAACATTTATGAAAATTTAAATGTTTTTATTATAGGTGGGGACAATATTTTCTTTGAAAATAAGTTAAAAAATTGCATATTTGCAGACGCAAACTTTACTTTTAATGGTTTAAGATATATTCTTAATTATCAATGAAATATAGTATAATAAAATATTTTCTGTTAGTTTCAATTACTTTTTTAATTGCAGCTAATGCATCAGGGCAGTCCGATTTAAGCTCTCCATATTCAAGATTTGGTTTGGGTGATATTATTACATCAAGTCCAAATCCGATATTAAAAGGTATGGGCGGAGTTTCAAATGCAGTGAGCGGCCGCACTATATTAAATCCTGCCAATCCAGCATCATACTCATCCCTCGATTCTCTCGCATTTGTTTTTGATGCTGCATTTTACATGAAAAACTCGACTTATACAACAGGCCGTTTGTCAGAAAAAGGCTCTAACTCATCTTTTAGTTATGTAAGCGTAGGCATCAGTGCAACAAAAAGATGGAAGTTCGGCTTGGGCGTAATGCCATATAGCAATAGAGAATATAATGTTATTACAGAACGTTATGATGAAGTGACTGGCGCTCATAATGTGGCATTTGAAGGTGAAGGCGGACTTAATAGAGTTTTCTTTGCAAATGGCATTAAGATAACAGATGATTTGTCGGTTGGCGTCACAGCATCATTGATATTTGGAACATTGTTCGACAATACATCAGTCTATTATCCTGATTCAACATATTTCCTTAACGGCAAACGTTCTATAAATATGAGAATCAGTGATTTTAAATTTGATTATGGCGTTTTGTATAGATTGCCAATTTCAAAATATGATGTCACAATAGGTCTTACATATTCACAAGGTGCAAATATAGCTTCAAAAAGAGACCTTTTTATAAGGAATATGTTTAAGGGCTTTGGAAATCAAGTTGAAAATCCAATTGACACTTTGTCTTATATAGAAGATGAAAGAGTTGACATCAGGATACCTGACGGATTCGGTGTAGGTCTGACTATTGGTAAAGGCGAGGATTGGATGGTAGGCGCCGACTTTAACTGGTCGGGATGGAAAGGCTTTACAATGAACGGAGCCAACGACTCAATCCAAAATTCTTGGAACGTAGCATTGGGAGCTTCGTTCAAGCCAGAGTCAAATTCATTGTCAAGATATTATAAGAAAATGACTTATAGAGCAGGTCTCCATTATGACCAAACATATTACTATATTTACGGTCAATCAATTAATAAATTCGGAGTGTCATTAGGACTCGGCCTTCCAATACCTCGTTCGTTGACATCATTGAATGTGGCTCTTGAATTCGGCACAATGGGCACGATAGAAAATAATCTTATAAGAGAGACTTATATCAACTTATCTGTAAGTATGTCGATATTTGACAAATGGTTTATCAAGAAGAAATACAAATAATAACTAAAAAATTAATAAGAAAATTAAAAATGAAAATTAGAAAATCTTTACTCGCTTTTGCATTCGTACTTTTAGGATTCGGAGCAACACAAGCACAGGATTGTGAAACAGATTATTCACTCTATCGTGAATATATCAAACAATGGGAACAAGCTAAATACAATCCAAGCAACATGAACCCTCAGATGGTTGTTTCATGGAGAAACATCTTCCTCAATTGTCCAGATTTCAGACAAAACACTTATCTCGATGGCGTTAAAATCATGGCTTACGGTTTCATCAGAACAACAAAAGATGAAGCATTAAAAGAAAAATATATCGATACTCTCGTTATGATATACGACAAAAGAGCTGAATATTTCCCAATGGGTAAAAACGGTTCTCAAGTAGGTAACATTATGGGTCGTAAAGGTGTTGACCTTATCAAATGGGCTCCTAACCGTTACGAAGAAGCTTACACAGCTCTTAAACAAGCTATCGACATGGACGGCAACAACGCTAACTACGGATTCATCGATTCATACTTCAGCGTTGTTATCACAATGGTTAAGAACGGCAAATTGGAAGAAAGCGCTATCCTCGATGAGTATGACCGCCTCTCAGAAATAGTTGATTATAATATCAAAGTTAACACAGAAACTGCAAACGAAAAATTATTAGGCAACTTCAATACAACAAAAGCTAACCTCGATGCAGCTGTTCAACCATACGCTAACTGCGAAGATTTGGTCCGTATTTACCAACCTAAATTCGATGCTAATCCAAACGACGTTGAATTGTTGACAAAAATCTCTGAAATTTTAGATAAGAGAGGTTGCGACAATACTCCATTATATCTTGCTGTTGCAGTCAACTTACATAAAATCAATCCTTCTCCAGAATCAGCATACCTCATCGGTAAAAAATATTTAGCTGATAAAGAATATGATCAAGCAACAACATACCTTGTTCAAGCTACAAAGAGCGAAAACGTTGCATGGGCTCATCAATCATATATCTACCTTGCTCAAATCATGAACATGAACAAAAACTATGAACAAGGTCGCGAATATGCTAAGAAAGCATACGCAATCGACAAGACAAACGGTGAACCTTTCATCATCATAGGCCAATTATATGCAGCAAGTGCAAAAGATTGTGGTACAGGTAACTTCTATTCAAAGACAGCTTACTGGGCAGCAGTTGACCAATTTGAAAAAGCTAAGTCAGTTGACCCATCACAAGCAAGTAAGGCTAATGAACTTATCAATGCTTATTCACACTACTTCCCAACAGTTGAAGATATATTCTTCAATGGTTTTGAAGAAGGTCAGGCTTTCTCACTCGATAACTGCTGGATTAAAGAAACTACAAAAGTTAGAGCAGCTAAAAACTAATCTTAGCCATCAGCTGTCAGCCGTCAGAAATCAGCACTGATTGCTGGCAGATAGTAGATGACAACTTTTATGAAAAAGATTTTAAAAATATTCATAGAAATCAACATCATAGCCAATATGGTTATGGTGTTGTTTTCTTGTGAAAACTCGTTAGATAGAGTTAAAGAATTTATTGATACCGATACTATCAACGGTGTCTTGGCCTACAATGTTGTAATTACTCGTAGTGATTCGGGCTTTGTGCAAGCAAGGCTTATGGCTCCAGTGATGCACAGCATGGAAGGCGATAGTTCTATACTTGAATTCCCTAAAGGATTTGAAGTCTATATCTTGGATAGAAACAATGTACCTACTTCTAAGATAAGAGGTGATTATGGAATACGCTACGACAAGGATGAACTGGTTTTTATAAAAGATAGTGTAGTGGTAGAGAATTTCGAAAACCAAGAAATGATGCTTACCGAAACATTGTTCTGGAATCAAAAGACAAGTAAGATTTATACACGAAACCCTGTTGAGATAAAGAGTCCCGATAAAGTTATTTACGGCGACAGCCTCAATGCTAACGAAAACTTCTCACAAAGAGTGATTCATGGCATGAGAGCAACCCTCGAAATAGAGGATGAAAATTAATTTTTGAATTGAAATGAAAGACATATATATAGTTGTATTATCGCTGATGGCTTCGGCTATGTTCTCAGGTATGGAGATAGCCTTTTTGAGTACCAATCGCTTGCAATTGGAATTGGACTTGAAAAAAAGCAAATTCTCAGCTAAGATAATTAACAAATTCTTTAAAAACCAATCGCAATTTATTGGCTGCCTGCTTCTTTGTGACAATATAGCAAATGTTATTTACGGTATTGCTATAGCAAGAATTCTGGAGCCATTCATCATAAATGTCTTGCCTGAAGCCATTATTAATGATTTTGTTGTCTTGTTGTGCCAGACATTGTTGTCTACATTATTGGTGCTTATAACGGGTGAGTTCTTGCCTAAAATAATATTCGGTATCAATCCGAATAAGAGCATGAGGATATTTTCCGTTCCTGCGATGGTGCTTTTTATAGTGCTTTATCCAATTATATTAATATTCATTAGCATTTCTGAATTGGTGATAAAATATATACTTGGTGTTGATATCCCTCATGAGGAATATAAACTGAACACCGTTGACCTTAATGACTATATAAAAGAATATGCAAATCCTGATGATGACAACGAAGATATTCAGCAAGGAATAGAGTTGTTTCAGAATGCTATAGATTTCCATAATGTGAAATTAAGAGAATGTATGGTGCCTCGTACTGAGATTCAGGCTATTGATATTGATGATACTATTGCAGAGGTTAAGGCTGTATTTGAAGAAACGAAGCATTCCAAATTGCTTGTTTTTGAAAACAATATCGATAATATTATCGGATATATTCACATCAATGATGTGCTGACAAAAGTGACAAATCTCAGACAGAAGCTGCGTCCTATAGAATTCTATCCAGAGACATATTCTGCCCAGGAACTTCTTAAGAAACTTTCGAAGAAACGTCAAAGTATAGCTGTTGTTGTTGATGAGTTTGGTGGAACATCAGGAATTATAACTATTGAAGACTTGATTGAAGAGATATTTGGCGAGATTGAAGATGAATTCGATGTGGAAGATGCAGTGGAAAAAACCATCAATCCAGATGACTATATCTTTTCTGCCAGATTGGAAATTGACTATCTTAATAAGAATTACAAATTTAATTTCCCAGAATCTGACGATTACGAGACTTTGGCCGGATATATCATTCACTATCACGAAAGTATTCCCCAAACAGGAGAGGAAATTACTATTGGAAATTACATTTTTAAAATAATAAAAGCGAGTGATACCAGACTCGAGGAAGTGGAAATTAAAAATAATCAATAACTTATAAAGATAAATAAGCAATTTAGACTAATTGAATTATTTTTTAATAAAAATGTCGAATATATCGAATGGTTTTGTAAATTTGCAACCTTATTAATAAAGTAGAAAAAAGATTAAATAAATTAAATAATATCATAGAATTATGGCAGCAATTGGAAACATTAGAAAACATTACGGACTGTTAGTAGTAATCGTAGGTCTTGCACTTTTGGCATTCGTATTGGGTGACCTCCTTAAGAGCTCTAACAGCAGCAGAACAACAAACGTAGCTATTGTTGGTAACGAAAAAATCACCTATCAAGATTATAGCAACTTGGTTAATTTGAATCTTGAAAATGCAAAAGCAAACAACGGTGGCTCCCTTACAACAGACCAAAACTACAGCATTCATGCTAATACATTAGAGCAAATGATTAGAGAAATCATCATGAAGAAAGAATATAAAGACCTCGGTCTCGTTGTTTCAGGTGATGAATTATTCGACCAATTCTTAGGCGAAAATCCTAATCAATATGTTGTTCAAAGCTTCACAAATGCAGAAGGTAAATTTGACAGTGAGCTCGTTAAAACATACATCTCACAATTCCAAACACTTTCTCCAGAAATGCAAGCAAGCTGGCTCAACTTTGAAAAAGCTATCAAAGAAGACAGATTGAACACAAAATATGAAAACCTCCTCAAAAAAGGTTTCTATCTTCCTAACAAATTAGCAGCTCGCTACTATTCAGACAAAAACGATAAAGTTTCTGCTGAAGTTTATGCAGTACGTTACAATACTGTAGCTGACTCAACAGTAGTTGTTAATGAAGCTGATAACAAAGCTTTCTACAACGAAAACAAAAATAAATATCAAACAGACGCTACACGCGCTATCGATTACGTTATTTTCGAAATCAAACCTTCTCAAGCAGACGTTGACTATTCAAAGAATTTCGTTAATGAACTCAAAGAAGATTTCGCTCAAATTGAAAATGCAGCTAACTTCGTTAATGCTAACTCAGACATCGCTTACGACAGCACATGGAAATCAAGAAAAGACGTTCCTGCTGAACTCGAAAAAGCTATCTTCGACGGCAACAATGGTGTAGGTTTCGTTTATGGCCCATACGAAAACGACGGTTACTACAACGTAGCTAAAGTATTAGAAATGGAAAATCGTTCAGACTCTTTAATGGCTTCACATATCTTGGTTGGTTACACTGGCGCATTACGCAGCACTGCAACACGTACTAAAGAAGAAGCTCAAGCTCTCGCTGACAGCCTCTTGAAAGTTATCAAGAAAGACAACTCAAAAATCGAAACACTCGCTAAAGATTTCTCAGACGACCCAAGCGCTCAAACAAATAACGGCGACCTCGGCTGGTTTACAGACGGTATGATGGTTTACACATTCAACGAATTCGTACAAGATAATAAAGTAGGTACAATCGGTATGGTTGAAACTCCATTCGGCTACCATATCATTAAAGTTACTGACCGCAACGAAGCAACTCCAAAAGCTCGTATCGCTGTCGTAGCTCACGAAATTACAGCAAGTACAGCTACATACCAAAACATCTTCGCAGAAGCTAACAGATTCGTTACAGAAAACACAACAGCTGAAGAATTCAACGCAGCTATAGAAGAACAAGGTCTCAACAAACGTACATACCCAACATTAAGAACAAATACTAACCGTATCACTGGTATCAGCAACCCACGTCAAATCGTTCGCTGGGCATTCGACGAAAATACTGAAGTAGGTGATATGTCAACAATCTTCGACCTCGATGATATGTATGTAGTAGCAGTTCTTACAAAAGCTATCCCAGAAGGTGTCGCTCCAATGGAAGAAGTTGCAGAACGTAATTCATATATCATCAAGAAAGAAAAGAAAGGCGCTATGTTAGCAGAACAAGCTAAAGCATACGGCACTGACTACCAAAAGATGATCGACAACATGAAAGGTGAAAAAACTACTGTTGACGTAACATTCGAAGGTCGTGGCTTCGGTAACTTCGGCGTTGAAGATAAAGTTATCGGTACAGTAATGGGTATGAAAGCTGGTGAAACATCAGAACCAATCGCTGGTGGCAATGGTCTCTACGTTGTTAAAGTTACTAAAGAAACTCCAGCTGCAGCAACAACAGACTATACTAATATCGTAAAAGAACAACGTTCAAAATTCGTTAACCAAATCCTTAACAACGCAGCTTACTCAGCTCTCAAGGACAACGTTAAAATTGAAGACAACAGCATCTTATTCTATTAAGAAAACATGAAATATTAAGTAAGAAGACAGCTTTCGGGCTGTCTTTTTTTTGAACTTTAGAATTCTAGAATTTTAGAACTTTAGAAACGTTATATCATATTTTATTGCTTCTCCTTGCCTAAAACACATGGTGAAATATAATGAATTGAATAAGTAATGAGATATAGATAGGCTAAATCAGCTGTAGGGGCGTCAGTTTACCTGTCATATCGCTATAAAAAAAGGCTAAAGATTAATGACATTCGCCATTCTTCTTTAGCCTTTTATCTTTAGCCTTTAGTCTTTAGTCTTTAGCCTCTATAAGCCTGTTCCCATTTCCATGCGGAAGCTGTCATCTCATCTAAGGTGCGTTCTGCCTTCCATCCTAATTCGTTGTTGGAGAATGTTGGGTCGGCCCAAACTTTCTCGATGTCGCCAGCTCTTCTTCCTACTATTTCGTAATTTAATTTGATACCGGAAACCTTTTCAAAAGATTTTATCACTTCCAAGACGGAATAACCTGTTCCTGTTCCGAGATTGAATATTTCGAAAGGCTTTTTCATCTTTTCGTTTAACATTCTTTCTACGGCTATCACGTGAGCTTTTGCCAAGTCCATGATGTGGATATAGTCGCGTATCGCTGTGCCGTCAGGAGTAGGATAATCGCTGCCATACACTTTGAGGCACTCTCTTATTCCGTAGCCTGTCTGTGTGATGTAAGGCATAAGGTTGTTAGGAACGCCAAGAGGCAACTCGCCTATTATCGCGCTGTCGTGTGCGCCAACAGGGTTGAAGTATCTTAGAGCTATGGCATTCAAACCTTTGAATGCTGTTATTGTCTCGCTGATTATTTCTTCTGCAATCTGTTTGGTGTTACCGTATGGGCTCTCAGCTTTCTTGATAGGAGCTTTTTCCGATACAGGGAGATGTTCTGCATCAGGCTGTCCGTAAACAGTACATGAAGATGAGAATACTAAATTAGGCACATTGTATTTCTGCATTGCCTCGAGTATGTTCATTAGAGAGTCGAGGTTGTTGCGGTAATATTTTATTGGCTGCTCCACCGACTCGCCTACGGCTTTGTGTGCAGCGAAATGAATGATACCTTTTATGTCATTATGACGAGCGAAGAAATCGTCTGTCATTTTCTGGTCAGCAAGGTCGAACGACTCGAACTCCGGACGTTTGCCTGTTATTTTCTCGATAGCGTCTAATGTCTCGATACGAGAATTAAACAAAGCGTCAACGATAATTACATCGAAGCCTTTTTCCTGTAATTCGACAACGGTGTGAGAGCCGATGTAACCTGTTCCTCCTGTGACTAATATTCTCATCTTAAATTATATTAACCTATAAAATTTAAAATTGTCGATGTGACGTAATCAAGTTGTTCATCGGTGAATTCTGTATGCATTGGCAAAGCGATTACATTTTCGCAAAGATATTCGCTTACTGGGAAGTCACCTTTTTTATATCTAGGGTCTTGATATGCTTTTTGTTCATGCAATGGAACAGGATAATAAATAGCACAAGATATACCTTTTGATTGAAGATGTTCCATGAGTTTGGCTCTGTCAACGCCATTGAGAACCATCACATATTGATGATAAACGTGTGTTGTGAAGCCGGATTTTTTAGGTGTTATGATTTTATCTGTAACAGAGAATGCTTTGTCGTAATAAGCAGCTGCATATTGACGAGCTTCGATATATTCGTCAAGGTGTTTTAATTTTATATCCAACACTGCAGCTTGAATTGTGTCGAGGCGTGAGTTGACGCCTACATAATCGTGGTAATAGCGTACTTTCATGCCATGATTTACAACGACGCGAATTTGTTCTGCTAATGCGTCATCGTTTGTAAAGAGAGCGCCGCCGTCGCCATAGCAACCCAAGTTTTTAGATGGGAAGAAAGATGTGCATCCAATAGTACCAATAGTTCCAGCCTTTTTAACAGTGCCATCGCTGAATGTGTATTCTGCTCCTATAGCCTGAGCGTTGTCTTCAACTACATAAAGATTGTGACGACGAGCTATATCCATAATTGCCTCCATATTGGCACATTGTCCGAAGATATGAACAGGAACGATGGCTTTTGTCTTAGGTGTTATGGCGCGTTCTATAGCTTCAGGGTCGATATTGTATGAGTCTTTTTCTATGTCAACCAAGACAGGGGTGAGACGTAATAAAGCAATCACTTCAGCTGTTGCGATGAATGTAAAAGTGGTTGTTATGACTTCATCACCAGGTTGAAGATTGAGAGCCATCATTGCAACTTGAAGAGCGTCGGTGCCGTTAGCACATGGAATGACATGCTTTACATTAAGATAATTTTGAAGATTTTCCTGGAATTTTTTAACATGTGGACCATTGATAAATGATGCCTTTGATAATATATCTAAGATAGCAGAATCTACCTCGGATTTTATCTTATTATATTGACCTACAAGGTCAACCATTGGTATGTTTTGCATAATAGATGTTTTTGCAAAAATAAGAAAAATCTACTGAAATTATCCAGCAGACCTCTGCTTTTTTTAGTCTTTTTTTTCGTAATAACATGGCATTAAAAAAAAGTTTAAAGTTTTTTCTCAAAGGTCTTGCGTAATTGAAAAAAAAATCGTTACTTTGCACCTCAATTTTTACGGGAAAATTATAACTATAAAATATTAAGAGTCATGTCAAAAGTTTGTCAAATCACAGGTAAAAAAGTTATTACCGGTAATAACGTTTCTCACT
>JAEIGA010005960.1_pt1 | contig 18557 bp, 12 predicted proteins | sample 9270691 | NCBI WGS metagenome assembly JAEIGA01 (sample SAMN17057246, study PRJNA624740) | gut metagenome | biome: biome; isolation source: fecal sample | host: Bos grunniens | place: China: Xizang | collected 2019
CGCTTTGTTTATTGATATGGCATCCGCCATTTCCATAATCCCTCTCTTTATTCCTTGCAATTCATCCCCTGCGTTGGCAAGTTGCAAAAGTAAAAAGAAGTCAACCATTGAGTGAGCAACAACTTCGCTTTGTCCAACTCCTACTGTCTCAACAAAAACAACATCGAAGCCAGCCGCTTCGCAAAGGATAATAATCTCTCTTGTCTTTCTTGCAACTCCACCCAAACTTCCGGCAGAAGGGGAAGGACGTATAAATGCATTCGGATCGTTTGCTAACTCTTCCATACGCGTTTTGTCCCCAAGTATGCTTCCTTTTGTTTTTTCGCTTGTAGGGTCTATTGCAAGTACGGCTAACTTGTGTCCGCTATGAGTAAGTTTTGTTCCAAGAGCTTCAATAGTTGTACTTTTTCCTACTCCGGGTACGCCTGTGATACCTACTCTTATACTTTTGCCGGCATAAGGTAGACATCTTTCTATAATTTGCTGAGCTTTGTGTTGATGTTCCGATAAATTACTCTCAACAAGGGTGATAGCTTGTGAAAGCATCACCCTGTCGGAGTTTAATATACCATTTACATATTCATCAACACTTATCTCTCTTTTCTTTTTTAGTTTGAATCGAGTATTGACCGAAGAAGGCTTATCTCCAATCGCATCTTGAACTTTCAAAGCAGAGTTAGGATTGTTTTTGTCTATGATTCTGTCGTACATTGTTCTTATTTCTTGAAAAAGTGTCCTGAGTCAGCTTGAGCTGTAGGCATTATTGTCAAATCATTGATACAAACATGTGCAGGCAAAGATACACAATACATAATAGTATCTGCAATGTCTTCTGCGGTCAATGGCGTAAATCCTTTGTAAGTTGCGGCAGCCTTTTCTGTATCTCCATGGAATCGCACTATTGAAAATTCAGTTTCAACAGCACCGGGACAAATGTTGGTAACCTTTACGTTATATGGTAATGCGTCTATTCTGATTCCTTTGCTTATTGCATCAACAGCGTGTTTTGCAGCACAATAAACATTTCCTTCAGAGTAAACTTGCTTTCCTGCAATCGAGCAAAGATTTACTATATGTCCTTTTTGATTTTTACACATAATGGGCAATAGAACTTTGGTTACATAAAGCAAACCTTTTACATTGGTGTCGATCATTGTATCCCAATCTTCTATAGCACCATCTTGTATCGGCTCTTTACCTAAAGCACCACCTGCATTATTTACTAAAACATCTATATCAGCCCATTTTCCGTTCAAGTCTCCGAGATGTTTTTTTACTTCCTCAAATTCTCTGACATCAAAGCAACATTTCAACACCTCGGCACCAAGTCCGTTCAATTCTTTTTCGAGTTCGTCGAGTCTTTCTTTTCTTCTGCCTGTTATAATCAAGTCATAACCATTTTCTGCCAACTTAAGGGCTGTAGCTTTTCCGATTCCCGATGTAGCTCCTGTTACAATAGCTGTTTTTCTCATCATTCAAATAAGTTTAATTAGTCTAATATTGCTTTGATTCCCGGTAATGTTTTTCCTTCCAAGTACTCCAACATAGCACCACCGCCTGTTGATATGTATGAAATTTTATCTGCAAAACCTGATTTTTTGATTGCAGAAACGCTATCACCGCCACCAACTGCTGCAAATGCACCTTTATCCGTTGCTTCTGCAATATATTTTGCTATGCTGTTTGTTCCGCCTGCAAAGTTCTCAAACTCGAAAACACCGACAGGACCGTTCCATAAAATGGTTTTTGAATCCAAAATAACCTTTCCAAACAATTCTCTCGTCTTTTCGCCTGCGTCCATTCCCTCTAACTCATCCGGGATATTTACTTCTGGGCAATATTTTATGTTACAATCGTTTGAAAAAGCATCACCTGCCAATATATCAACCGGAAGATAAAGATTTACATTTTGTTTCTTTGCTTCCTCTTGCAGATCCAAAGCAACTTGTATCTTATCATCTTCACATATAGATTTACCAATGTTTTTGCCGTTAGCCTTTGCAAAAGTATAACTCATACCTCCACCGATAATCAAGTTGTCTACCAAAGGCAACAAATTCTTTATCACATCTATCTTTGAAGATATTTTACTTCCGCCGATGATTGCTGTGAATGGTTTTGTAGGAGCGTTCATCAACTTAGTAAGGTTAATAATCTCGTGTTCCATCAAAAGACCGAAATATTTGTCGTTAGGGAAGAATTGTGCGATTGTTGCAGTTGAGGAATGTTCTCTGTGAGCTGCACCGAATGCATCATTCACATAGCAATCGCCTAACGAAGCCAATTTCTTTGCTAACTCAACATCGCCTTTTGTTTCTTCCGGATAGAAGCGTATGTTCTCAATCATCATCACTTCTCCTTGCTTCAAGTTGTCTGCAAGCTCTTTTATGTCATTGAAATCAAGACTTTGAGTGAATGCAACCTTTTGATTGAGGAGTTCAGACAAATAATCGACAACCGGCTTTAAGCTAAGCTCCGGTTCAAATCCTCCTTTTTTAGGACGACCAAAGTGAGCCATCAAAATTATTGAAGCACCGTCGCTCATAAGTTTTTTGATTGTCGGCATAGCTTCCTGTATTCTTGTGTCGTCTGTAATTTTCTTGTTCTCATCAACAGGAACGTTGAAATCAACTCTTACCAAAACTTTCTTACCTGCAAAGTTTACACTACTTATTCCTTTCATGTCAATTCTGATTTTTTAATTTTACACAAAAGTAACAATTATTTTTGAAATAAAGTTTCATTCAGTCACTAAATCTTCAAACATGGATTTTTTAAGACCTGATTTTGTTTTATAAGTCGTGTGATTTGATTTGTTGAAGTTTTGATTTGTGTTTTTGTTAAGTTGTTGTAAATCAATGGTTGCTTGCTTGGTGAAAATAAAACAAAGAAACAGTTTTTTCTTTTCAAGATTTATTTTACTGAAATCAAGAAACAATTTACTGAAACAAAGAAATAATTTCGTGCAATCAATAAGTGGTAAAATTCAATCTTTGGTAGAACCATTTCCAAACTCTAATCGTACATTTATATCATAAAATACGAATAATGATTTGGTCGTAAGTAAATAAAGTTGTATATTTGCAAGAGATTATGGGCAGTAGTATCAAGTCGAAAACAAAACTAATATTATTGAAAAGCACAAAGGTGTTGGCTTATGTGCTTTTGGGAGTGTTTTTGTTTGTTTACTTGCTTATTGCTGTTTTGAATAGTTCGTTGGTTCAATCCTATACGGCGGCCAAAGTGTCTGAATATTTTTCTAAAGAGTGGAAAGCAAAGGTGTCGATAGGTGCTTTGGAAATACGGCCTCTGCTTACGGTAGGATTGAAAGATGTTTACTTGGAAGATCCCAAAGGAAATGTGATTGCAGATGCGGACTACATCAGTGCAAGTCTTCGTTCGCTTACTTTGCCTAATGAATTTGTTTTGTCGGAAGTTTATTTGAGAAATGTAAACTATGTGGTTGCAATAGGTGAAGAGGGTTTGAATCTGTCTTTTATAATAAACTATTTCAAAAGTGATAAGCCTAAACCGCCCAAACCAAAAGGTCCTCCGTTTACATTGAGAGTCGATAAACTCAAAATGGATAATGTCGATTTCAAACTCGATTTGAATACCAATCCGACGCCGATTCCTGACTTTGGAGTCGCTATAAATCACATGCAATTTGACGATATAAATGCGATAATCAAAGATATTGTTGTCATAAACGATTCGATTAGGGCTGATTTTCAACGCTTCTCCACAAGAGAACGTTCAGGGCAAACAATCAAAGACCTAAGTGGTAAATTCGTTGTAAGTCCGAGAGGTATCACATGCCGAGATATGCACTTGGAAACAGATGATTCCGACCTTAGAATGCAAGCCGGTATCAAGACTTCTTCATGGAAAACATATTCATACTTTATCGATTCGGCTGATTGCAATCTTCTTATTGCCAAAGGCAGTAGAGTGTCGGTTAAAGATGCGACATATTGGGCTCCTATGCTGAAAGGTTTCGACCAAACATTCTCTATCTTTACCAAAATCGAAGGAACGGTTGCCAATGCTAAGTGTGAGTTTATGGAATTGGAAACAAGTCAAACCAAATTGAGTCTTGAGGGAAGCGTTTGTGGATTACCGGATATTTATAACACTGTTTTTGACGTAAGATTAAAGCATTTGGAGTCGTCGGTTGAGGATTTCAATTCTTTCCGATTTGGAGAAATGCTGTCAAGTGTTAAATTGCCTCAAATGTTGGCAACACTTGGGACGGTGAAAATGGAAGCTGATTTCTCTGGTTATATAGACAAATTTATTGCAAGCGGAATGATAGAGACAGAAGTCGGTGATTTAGATCTGTTGGCAAATTCAGATAGAGTGCAAGGTGGAAAGACCTATTACGAATGCTCGTTGAAAAGTCCGAAATTCGATGTAGGGGCGTTTTTGAATCAAAAAATACTTTCCACAACCGCTGTTGAATTGACTGCGAATGCAATACCGGGTGGTTTGAATGAGTTGATAGCCGAAGCAGAAGTTCAATTGGATGGATTGGTATTCAATGGCAATAACTACAATTCTGTGTTTTTAGATGCCAAAATGGATAAAGGAAAAGTCGATGCCCAATGTGATATTCTTGATGATGCACTTGTGTTGAATCTTAACTGCAAAGGAAATATTGCAGATACGCAAATGGTTGTCTTATCGGCAGATATATCCGAAGCGGATTTGAATAAAATGAATTTTTATGTCTTTTCGGATCCTGAAACAGAAGTGTCGACAAGAATTTTTGCAAGAGTCAGAGATTTTGATTTGGGAAGTATGAATGGTTTTGTAGATTTGCAAAATACCAAGATAAGCAATACGGAAAAAGAATATGAGATAGAATATTTTAATCTCAGGGTTAAGAATGATAGTTTGGAGAATCGTTTGATGCTTAAATCGGATTTGGCGGATTTAACGGTGAATGGAAAATATCAATTGCCTATTTTGATTAAAGAGATAACGGGTTTGATTGACAGATATAAGCCGGATTTGTATTTATTATCCGATTCGGAAATAACAAGCCGTATGTCCGATACATTGAATCAATCATTTGATGTAACATCCTCGTTGGATTTTGATTTGAATGTGAAAAACATAAACCTTATTGCACAATTGTTTGATTTGAATATGGGACTTGAAAACGGATTAAGTCTAAAGGGAAAAATAAATCCTCAAGATATTTTTGCAGCAGAGTTATCCGTTCCATCTTTTGCATTTAACGATATGATGTTTGAGCAAATCGAGATGATGGCATCAACAAATAAAAAAGGTCTTTCGTTATTTGCAGGTTTGGAAAACTTGCAATTGACAGATAGTTTCGCGATTTCGACTCCTAAAGTCAACATAGACCTTGAGGGAAATGATGTCAGACTATTGGCAAACTTTGGAAATAAGGAGCAAAACGATATTGGCGGAAAATTGGATGTGCGTTCTTATCTCACAAATACAGGTTTGCAGGTTACATTCTCGGATTCTTATATTTCTTTGGCGGGAGATAAAATAAGATTTAACGATAACCATTTGATAAATTATAAAAACGGCTGTTTGAGTCTTATGAATTTTGCCTTGTATAAAGGAAAGGAAAATATAGTTGTAAATGGCGATATGTCGTCTCGCCCGGAGGATAAACTGACTGTTACATTCAAAAATCTTGATATTGCAGATTTTAATCCTATATTGCAGAAATTCGGACTCAACTTACAGGGAAAAATGAATGATAATGTTGTATTGAGAAGTGTTTTCAAAGATATGACTCTTACTTCCAACGTTACAATAGATGATCTTGTGATTAATGATGTCAAATTGGGAAAAGCGAAGTTTGGATTTAACAATATGTTGTCTAAAAACGAGTTTGCGGCAGACATAAGAATGACTTACAACGAACCAAATTCAGGACAGATAATACCGCTTTCAATAAAAGGTAGAGTTAATCTTGCAGACAAAAACGACAACCTTGATTTGAAAGTGGATATGCAGGAATTTGATATCAGGATTATTGAGAATTATTTATCTTCTCTTTCATCTTACGTCAGGGGAAAGATATCTGCGGAGAATCTTTTGGTGAAAGGTAAGTTTACTCAGCCACATATTGCAGGTAGTTTGAAGATAAAGGACGGTGCAATGAAGATTGATATGCTCAACACAACATATTCCTTCGATGATGAATTGTTTGTGAACGACAATATCTTTACTATGGATAATTTTGTTTTGCAAGATGCACAGAAAAACAAGATTACTATCAACGGAACAATAACTCATGACAATTTTACAAACTTTGATTTGAACCTAAAAGCAAAAGCAGATAAAATAAAGGTGCTTGATACAGAGGAATCGGTAGATCAGATGTATTATGGTACGGTTTACGCCTCGGCAGATGTGAACCTACATGGAGATTTGAACTTTTTGAATATTGAAGTTACAGCAAGGACCGAACGAGGAACAAATTTGACTGTACCGATTTCAAGTAAGATGTCAGCCAATGAAAACTCCTACATCAAGTTTGCTTCAAACAGCGTTGTCGAAGAAAAGAAAAGCTCTGTCAAATCTTCGCAAGAAGAATCGTCTCTCGGCTATAAAGTTGTTGTGGATTTGAATGTAAATCCTAATGCTCAACTTTCAATCCCTATGAATTTTAATCAGTTGAAAGGAGAGTTAGCTGCGGCCGGAAACGGTGACTTAAGGATTGATGTAAGTAGTGAAAGTGATTTGTCGATTCTTGGAACGATAGAGATAGATAATGGATTGTTCAAAATGTCTGTTATGGACATGGTAACAAAATCTTTTGACATCGAAAAGGGAGGCACACTTGCTTGGTCGGGAGCACCTTCGAACGGAGAACTTAACGTAGAGGCCGTGTACAAAACAAAAGCCTCTTTAGCACCTGTTTTAGGGCAGGATTTCTCTAAGGCAGTCGATGTTCACTCTGTAATAAAGCTTACGGGGAATATGATGAATCCTCAACCGAAATTCGATATTCGTTTGCCAAATACAGATGCTAATACGGTGGAACGTCTTTTCATGAACATAGATAGAAATGACGAGCGTGCAATGCTTGAACAGACGGCTTCGCTTTTATTCTTCCATCAATTCTATTCTTCGGAAGGGGCATCTGAAAACTTGGTTATAGAAACAGGACTTTCATCTGCGTTTGAGGCAGCCTTTGGACAGATAAGCGGAATGCTTACCGATTTGATTCAGGTTGTGGATGTGAATATGAATTATTCGAGAGGAGCAGATGGAATGTCGGATAGGGTGGACTTTAACTTGTCAAAGGACTACGGACGTATTGTTGTAAATGCAAATGCCGGCTTTTCGGGACGAAATGAAATGAATATGAATGAGAACGAAGCAATAATCGGAGATGCTTATGTTGAATACAAAATGACGGAAAACTTTCGCGTAAGAGTGTTTAACCGTTCGAATGCAAACGATTTCACAAAATACAACATAGCTCCTTACACTCAAGGTGTCGGTTTGTTCTATCATCGTCAGTATGACAGCTTTAAGGATATGTTTACAAGAAAAAAGAAAAACAAATAAAAGAGAAAAAAATGAAAGAATATACAATAGCACTTGTGGCACATGATAATTGTAAAGCAGATCTTACAGAGTGGGTGGCATTCAATAGATTGAGATTGGCAAAACATAAACTCGTTTGCACAGGTACAACAGGCAAATTGGTAGAAAAAGCAATCAATAAAGGTTTAGATGATTCGGATAGCGATTATGTAAGAGTAAAGAGATTGAAATCGGGACCTTTGGGAGGTGATCAGCAATTGGGAGCGATGATTTGCGAAGGCAAGATTGATTATCTTTTCTTTTTCTGGGATCCTATGGGACAACAACCGCATGATGTCGATGTCAAGGCTCTTCTTCGCATAGCCGTCATGTACAATATCCCGACTGCATCGAACAGAGCAACGGCGGATTTTCTGATTTCTTCACCTCTTTTTGAGGAATCTTCCTATAAACCAAAGCCATATGACTATTCATCGTACACAAATCGAAAGGTCTGAAACCCTATTTTTGAACCCTCAAAATTAAAACAAAGAAATAATTTCAAAAAACAAAGAAATAATCCAATAAAACAAAGAAATATTTTTCTGAAATCAAGAAATATTTTTGTAAAACAAAGAAAGAATTTAAGTAACATAATAACAAATAAATCGGAGTAAAAATGAAAAAAATTACAGTACTATTCCTTATGGCGATATTCGCATTTTCGCCATTTGTAAAAGCAGATGAAGGTATGTGGTTGTTGATGTATATCGACAAACAAACATACAAAGACATGAAGTCAAAGGGATTGAAACTTACATCAAAACAAATCTATGACATAAATAAGTCTAGTTTGAAAGATGCGATAATTCAATTCGGTAGAGGTTGCACGGGTGAGATTGTTTCCGACCAAGGTTTGATTCTAACCAATCACCACTGCGGTTATCCTCAAATTCAACAACACTCAACAGTGGAACACGACTATTTGTCAAACGGTTTCTGGGCTTATTCAAAAGAAGAAGAGTTACCAAATCCGGGATTGACTGCCAAATTCCTTGTCAGAATGGACGATGTAAGCGATGAGGTGCTAAAAGGCGTTACCTCAAATATGAGCGAAAAAGAAAGATTGGATATTGTTCGCAAAAACTCAAAGAAAATCAAAGAAGCGGCAGAGCAAGGCAATCATTATACCGCCGAAGTTGCGACAATGTTTAACGGAAACCAATATTTCCTTTTCATTTATGAGGTTTTCGAAGATGTTCGTTTGGTTGGAGCACCGCCAAGTTCAATAGGTAAATTCGGTTCTGACACAGACAACTGGATGTGGCCAAGACACACGGGAGACTTTTCTGTTTTCAGAGTTTATGCAGACAAGAATGGAAAACCAGCAAAGTACTCTAAAGATAATGTTCCGTTGAAACCAAGACACTATTTGCCAATCTCTTTGAAGGGCGTTAAGAATAATGATTTTGTTATGGTAATGGGATTTCCCGGAACAACAGACAGATTCCTTACATCTTATGGAGTAGAGCAAGCAATCGATGTTTACAACCCTTCAGTTGTTACTGCAAGAACTGCATTGCGTAATGTAATGTCGGCAGATATGGCTCAAGAACCAAGAGTTCGCATTCAATATGCAGCGAAATTTGCAAGCCTTTCAAACTATTGGAAGTTCTATCAAGGTCAAACCAAGTGTTTGAAAAATCTTGATGTGAAAGGAAGCAAGAAAGCTTTGGAAAACAGATTTGAACAATGGGTTGCCGCCGATGCTTCAAGACAAAACGAATATGGAAACGTTATTAAGGATTTGTCAGAAGGCTATGCAGCTACCAATGAGTTTGATTACTTGCGAGTTTATACTAATGAAGCAATCTTAAGAGGTGCATCGGTGTTCTCTATTGCAAGACAACTAAAACCGCTTGAAGAAGAATTGCTTAAAAACGGTAAATCAGAAAAAGCAAGACAAATCGCTGTCAAATTGAAAGAAAGATTTGCAGAAATATTTAAGGATTACAACATAATAACCGAAGAAAAGCTTTTTGCGGCAGGCTTAGACGTTTATTTCCGTAACGTTCCTATCCTTCACCAAGACCCAGATTTTTTGGCGAATGCTTTTCGTAACGGATACGATTTTCAACAGATAGCAAGCGATATGTATAAGTGTTCTCAATTGGTTGATTTGGAGAGCGTGAATAAATTATTGGATAATTTGGATGTAACACAGATTTCAAACGATCCGGCATACATATTGACAAATCAATTCATAAACAACTTGAATTCAAAAATGTCTTCTGTTCGTTCTTTCAGAGAAAAACTTGATAGAGCAAATCGTTTGTTTGTAAAGGGAGTTATGGAAATGGATAGCAAAAAACACTTTGCACCAAACGCAAACTTGACAATTCGTTACACATACGGACAAGTGAAAGACTATAAACCGATGGACGGAGTTACTTATAACTACATCACAACCTTAGATGGAGTTATGGCAAAAGAAGATAACTCATCATGGGAGTTCACAGTGCCATCTAAATTACGTCTTTTGTATGAAACCAAAGACTATGGCCAATATGCAGAAAATGGTTCTGTGCCTGTAGCCTTTATTTCCAACTTAGACATTACGGGAGGTAACTCGGGTTCTCCAACAATCAATGCAAAAGGTGAGCTTGTCGGTATTGCCTTTGACGGAAACTGGGAAGCAATGAGTGGAAACATCGCATTCAATCCTGATTTACAAAGATGTATATCAGTAGATATTCGCTACGTTCTTTTCATTATCGATAAGTACGCAGGAGCTACAAACTTGATAAAAGAAATGAAAATTGTCAAATAAGACATTAAAATAACAAAACAAGTGTTTAAGGTTTTGAAACTTAATAGCAATATATTGTTTCAAAGCCTTAAACACTCTTTTTTTGACACAATAGAACCTTATGCCGAATCAATTGAAAGCAGGTGCGATTCTGACCTATGTAACGCTGTTTCTGAATAGTGCAATAGGCTTGATATACACACCATTCTTGACTTTGAAACTTGGACAAGCCGAATACGGATTGTATTCCTTAGTTGCATCTGTCGTAGGCAGTCTTACGGTGCTTGATTTCGGCTTTGGAAATGCTTTGATTCGCTACACTGCAAAACTAAGAGCCGAGAAGAATGAGCAAAAGCTAAAAGAAATGTACGGAATGTTCTTTATAATATTCTGCGGCATTGCTTTATTAGCTTTAATCATAGGAATGGTAGTTTATTTCAACACAGAGAACATCTTTTCTCAAAATATGACAGGCGAGGAATTGAGAAAGATGAAGATAATGCTTCTTTTGATGGTATTCAATCTCTGTTTCACCTTTGTGATGAGCGTGTATCGCTCAATCATAGTAGCATATGAAAGATTTGTTTTCCAAAAAGTAATCAACCTTATAAGGATTGTGTTGAATCCTTTGGTGATGGTGATATTCCTACTCTTCGGATATAAAGCCATAACCATGGTTGTGCTTCAGACAATCTTCAATGTGCTGACTCTTTTAGCCGATTACTACTATTGTAAACGCAAATTAAACATACAATTCGTTTTTGGAAAGTTTGATTCTGCCTTTTTGAAAGAAGTTTCTCTCTATTCGTTTTGGATATTCCTCAATGCAATAATGGATAAAATCTATTGGAGCTTGGGACAAGGCGTTTTGGGAGTTTATTGCGGTACAAAAATCGTTGCAATCTACGGAATAGCCATACAATTGCAACAAATGTACATGTCATTCTCGACAGCAATTTCCGGACTCTTGCTTCCAAAAATCACATCAATGGTTTCGGTAAGCGGAAACGAAAAAGCAGTGAGTGAACTCTTCATAAAGACAGGTCGATTGCAGTTTATAATTATGTCTTTTGTGCTTTGCGGATTTACTTTGTTTGGAAGACAATTCATAGAACTTTGGGTAGGAGAAAGCTATTCTCAAGCCTACACCATATGTCTTCTATTCTTCTTCCCATTGCTTGTACCTCTTATTCAAAATGTGGGAATCACTATATTGCAAGCAAAAAACAAGATGAAGTTTCGATGTGTCAGCTATGTGATTATTGCATTGATTTCATTCCTTGTTTCATTGCCTTTGTCTAAGCATTATGGTGCCGTCGGATGTGCTTCATCTACTGCCGGTGCATTGATATTAGGACAAGTTATAATAATGAATATATATTACAAAAAGCGTATCGGCTTGAACATAATCGGCTTTTGGAAAGAGATAATCAAGATGTCGATAGCACCGATTTTGATTTCAATCTTTTCTTATCAGCTTTTGGACTATGTAATCATAGATTCATATTTCGATTTGATTATTGCAATAGTTTTATTCACTATGTTGTACTTGCCGATATTTTGGTTTGCTTCAATGAATCGATATGAGAAAGATTTGTTTGGAGGAATGCTTACAAAGATATTAAGAATCAAGAAAAATGCCCGTAACAGATAGAGTAACAAAACAACAATGCTGCGGTTGCAGTGCTTGTTCTGCTGTATGCCCTCAGCAATGTATTGAAATGAAAGAAGATGAACTTGGATTCTTGCACCCATTCATAGATTCAACTTCTTGTATCGGTTGTTCTTTGTGTGAGAAAACTTGTCCGTGTTTGCAATCTGAAAAAGCAAGTGTAGAACCCGAACTACTCTTTGCTGCAAAGATGAAAGACGATTCAAAACTTACTCAATCAACATCTGGAGGCGTATTCACCTTTTTGGCAGAGAAGGTATTGAAAGAGCAAGGCGTTGTTTGTGCCGCAAGATTTGACACCCCAACTCATCTGATACATGATTTCTGTACAAGGATAGATGATTTAGATGCTTACAAAGGCTCGAAGTATCTTCAATCCGATATGAGAAATTGCTATTTGGAAACTAAGCGTTTGCTATCCGAAGGACGGAAAGTGCTTTTTGTAGGGACATCTTGTCAAATAATGGGTTTGAAACTCTTTTTGAGAAAGCCATATCCAAATCTTATTGCAATGGAAATTGTTTGCCACGGAGTACCTTCGCCTTTTGTTTGGAGAAAATACCTAAGCGAATTATGCAATCGAAAACATATAGACATATCTCAAATAAATAAGATAGAGTTTCGAAATAAGGATAAATCGTGGCGAGAATATAATTTGAAGATAGAAGCGAACGGCAAGGTGATTCATCGAAAGAGTTTACGGAAAGACCCTTTTCTTAAAGCCTTTTTAAGAGACTTGATGCTAAAAGCAAGTTGTGAAGATTGCCCTGCAAAAAACTTCAAATCAAATAGCGATATTATTGCAGGGGATTTTTGGGGCGTTGATAATTTTCATCAATCCATAGATGACGATAGGGGAGTCAGTTGTTTGATTTTGCAAAATGCAGACCTCTTACCTTTGTTTGAAGATGCAGCGATTGAATTGATTCCAACAAAATTAGAATATATTTTGCGAGGAAATCCTTCTGTGAAATTGTCTTCAAAATCTAATCCGGATAGAGAGAAGTATTTGCAAGCTATATTGAAGAACGATTTTATTCAAACCACAAAACCCTTTGTCAAAAACACATTTCGACAGAACTATAACTACAATTTGAATCGTTGTAAAAAGCTTGTGAAAAAGCTAATCGGCGTTTTGAAAAAATAAAACGAAGAAATAGTAAATTGTTTCTTGATTTGGGCGAAACGAATCTTGATTTCAGAAAATTAAAACAAAGAGTTAGTAAAACCGAATTGTTTGTTGATTCGGAGTGTCTTTTGATTGCTAAAAGTATTCTTTGTTGTGTTTTCAGAATATTGGGAAACGACCATCGAAATACTGCAAAAGGACTCCCACAACTGTGAATCTGGTGAATCGTCCCAAAGTCATGTAAAGACAACTCTTCAAAGGTGAAATCTTAAACCAGCCAAGCGTTATCGCAATCACGTCTCCCACAAAAGGCAACCATGCAAAGAATGCCGCTATCGCCTTATAACGATTAACCGTTTTTTGCATTCGGGTTATCTTTTCCTTACTAACTTTGAACAACTTCTCGATCCACTCGATTTTTCCTAACCATCCGAGTCCGAAAGAAGTCATTCCACCCAAGCTATTCCCTAATCCGGCAAGTAGAACGCAAGTCCAAACATTATTTCCCAAAGCAATGTTGCCGACCAACAAAGCTTCGCTCGGAAAAGGTAAAATAGTGGAGGCAAGAAAGCTGCCGATAAATAAACCTAACAGCCCAAGACTCTCAAGCATTCTTTATTTGTATCTTATGAATGTATAAGGTTGATTATTCTTATCGTAATATACCATCTTCGTTTCGTTGATTAGTTCGATGATATATCGTTTCGTAACAAGTTTGTCGTCAATAACGATGAGTGTATCTCCATCTACGGTGTATTTACTTAAAACCGATACCGAATCACAAGCATTAAAATCTGTTAATATACGTTTTTGTATATCGGCATCGTATTTTGAAAACTCTATGTAAGAAAGTTTCTCGCACTCTTGTGCATTTTCATCCATAACTACCGATTCCTCTCTCCATTTTCCTTCAATCAAGTCGTTTTCTTCAATTTCTTCTTGACATGAAGCAAAGAATGAGATAATCAAAAGGCCTGATAATAAGGCCAAAAACCTGTTTCTATTCATTTTTATCTGATTTTTCGTTTGATTGATTCCTTTTTTGTTGTTCTTTTTCTGCTTCTTTCCGAGATAGTTTGTTAGTTGTAATTGTATCAAACACCAAAAAGAAGATGAATAACAAGAAATAAGTGATTGCAAATTTTGCGTTTGTCTCTATGTTAAAAAGAAAGACAATTGCCAAAACTCCAAGATAGACAATGAATTTCATAACCTTTGTAATCAAAAATACATGTACGAAATTCATCTTTGCTTTGTTGGGTAGAAAATACAAAGCCAAATAAGACAATGCAGTCAAAGAGTAAAACATAAGCACATAATAAGGAATGTTTTCACTGAAAAACTCCTTTGGAAGTGCAAGTGCTGCAAATAAAAACAAAAAGCAGACACATATTGAAAAGATACTTAGTTTCGAAAAGTAAGCTAAAATAGGGTTTTGTTGCATATCTATTTCTTAATTAATTTTCTCAAAACAGAATACAAAGCAACAGCAATGGAAATCAAGCTGAAACTTACTGTAAACAAAGGTTTGAGATTTGTAAAATACGAATCCAATTTATAGCCGACAAAGACTCCGACAAATATTACAACAAGCAATTCGAATGCTATTGCAGAGTATTTACCGTATTCTTTCATCAAATGATTATTGTGCTATGTATTGTTCCTCGCTTTGTTCGATGTATGTATTGTTTTCGGTTCTTTCTTCTTCTCCCATTGAGCAATGACCGGAAAATCTTGCACCCGGTTCGATTGAAATCTGACTTATAACCAAGTCTCCTTTGATTATAGATGTTTTCAACAAAGACAAAAGACCGCTTACTCTTATATTTCCATCGATTCTTCCTGCTAATTCGGCATTCTGACTTGCAACCGTCCCATTGATGTATCCATTCTCTCCCATGAAAAGTTTACCCTTCACGATGAGATTTCCATTGATTGTGCCATCTACTCTCATGTCTCCGTCAGAAACAACATCTCCTTTTATCGATGTTCCTTTGCTTATTACATTTATTTGTTCCATGTTATCGTAATTTGTTATTATGAAATTTATTTCTATACTCTTATTATTACTGCTTTTCTTCGTTTTTTGTTTCATTAGCAGTATTGCTTTCTTGCATTGGAGTCAAGTACATAAGCTTAAAAAACTTCTCGTAAGTCTCAATATTCTTATTTTTATAGAAAGTAGGATAGTTCTGAATCGATATTACAAAATGAATATATTGGTCTTGATTGAAGTCTTTCAAGACTGTGTTTATGTTGTTGTAGTAATCCATAGCCTCGTCTTTATTTCTGAATCGTTTGACGCTAAGTATTTGTTTTGTCATGGTAAAGAGTGTACTTGTTGCTGAAAGTTTTTTGTCTGCATAATTTGCATCGTTGAACGCTCGAATGCGTCTTTCTAAATCTATTGCATCGATTTTGTCATCGTCAAACAACAAAACATAGTAGTGTTGCATGTCTTTGAATTTGAACATCAGCATTTCTGCATCGAGCATCTTCTTTGCTTCCTCGGCTTCTTTGTCTTGGTTTTTTGTATCTTGCGTTTGTTTCTCCGAATCTTTGTTTGAATCATCTTTTTTCTTCGGTTTGTAAGTCAGATCTATGCGTCCGTCCGGATAAGCTGCAGCAAGGTGTTGCAGTTGTGCCTCTATGATAGGAGCAATGTCGCTTTCGGTATAATTATGCAAGATAAGGTTCAGATCCATTGACAAAGAGTCAATTCCATATAGTCGTCCTTTAGCAAGGGCTTCAACGTATAATAGTTTTGGTATGTAAGAACCGACTTTCAATGAGTCTCTTGCCTTTGCCGATTCAATTAAGGTTTGTTCGTAAAGGTCTTTTTGATAAATTGAATAGACATTTGAGTAAAGTATTTCGCCAATTGAACCTGCTCTGCTTACTTCTTCCCAATATTCGGGATTGCTTATCATCATTGCAAACTCACTTTCTGGATACTCTTCCAAAATTTTCTTCTTGTAGAAGTTAGAGTTTGGGAACTGACCTATCGCATCATAGATTTTATACAAGTGATAAGAAGACGGAAGTATGTTTTGGTGAGTCGCAAAACGACGATGCAACTCGAGGAAAGTCTCGATTGCTTTGCCCGAATTGTTCAGTCCTTGATAATAAATGTAGCCTGCAGAGAGTAAAGCGTCGGCAATCTCCTCGTTGGCTGAGTCTTTTTGAGCTTGAGTGAAAGGAATGTCTTTCGTATAATACTCTTTGGTTTCCGGATTCGTTGCTTTCTTTTTGTTGTTTGCCGTTGAGTCGGATTCAATCGGATTTCCATTCTCGTCAAACATTTCTGCCATCTGATCGAAATCGAATTCGTCTTCCTTATGGCTCAATCTCCAATTGTCTTCCAATGGACGATCACCCCAAATTCTTTGGAACTCTAATTTACCTACTTGGATGGTTGCGTTGTTGTAAAAATACCAATTCGATTTGTTTGGGTTGAATTGATCGTATTTTGTCATTCCCGCCATGCTTGCGGCCAATGCTTGTGCCTTTTTCTTTTCTTCTTCTTTTTCTTTTTGGATTCGCTTGTATTCTTCGATGTATGAGTTTATCCTTCTGTCGAGTTCTTCTTGGCTTAGCATACTCATGGCAATCAAACTATCCCAACGTTCAACGCATCTAAGGTCTGTAACTAAGTTTGTGAGTACTTTCTGTCTGCTTTCTATGTTTGCTCTGTTCGGATAGTCTTTCGGCATGACGGCTAATGCCGTATCATAATACATTTGTGCCTTTTCGTATTTTTCAAGCAAAGAAAAATAGGTGTCGGCTGCACGAAGTGCCGAGGTGATTTTTTGTTGTTTGTTAGTAGTTGAAAGATGTACAGACTCTTCCCATTGAGTGCAGGCTTTGTCAACGTTCTTATCGCGGAAGTAAACTTCGCCTAAGGCATAGTAAACTTGATCTCGATACTCTACATTCTTTTTATCTTCCGCCATTTTGTTTAATCGAGAGATTATTGACTTGCTACTGCTTTTTTTAGGGTCGTAACACATCGCTATATTCAAGTTCGAGGCAAACTGCATCTCGTAATCGCCCGCACGGCGTGCCGTTTTCTTGAAACATTTTGTAGCTTGGTCGTATTCGTTTGCTTTTTGATATATCTGCCCTTCAATAAACAATAATCTCGTGTTAAGTTCTGATTGAAAGAAAGAGAACTTGCGTTTTTTGAAATATTCTACTGCCAAAGCGTTTTTGCCTTGTGCCAAAGCATTTTCTGCGTAAACGGTATATAAAAAGTTGTTTAGTTTCTTTGGAGCTTTGCCTTCATCCATCTTATTCTTTACTTGGTCAAGAAGAATGTCGCATTCGCTGTATTTTTTGCTTTTAGAATAGGTGAGGGCAAGCCAAATCATCGGCTCATACATTTCTTTCTTGTCTTTGTATTGCCCCATTATCATAGAGAATGTTGCTTCCGCACTTTTGTAGTCTTGAGCGTAAAAGCAGGCTTTGCCAATTAAAAGATAGGCATCGTCAATCTGCGGATTCTTTTCAACACCCGAAAACTTCATCGAATGTTTCTTGATAACCTTACTTCCTTTTTCGATAGCTCTATCAGTATTGGCTTTGATATTGTTTACATTCTCTGCCGTGCCTAACTTATATGTAGGAAGGATATTTGTAAAATCGTCTTTATGTGCTTTATCTAATGTTTTGATAGCTTCTTTCAATGCTTGATTCCCGTTCCACCACGCATTGTAATGAGCAGTTATGCTATGGTATTGCCTATTGAGCCACTTGTCTTTGCTTGTTGAACAAGCAGATAGCAACAGCACAATGACACTTGCAAGAATCAATATTTTAGAACTTCGTTTCAAATCTCTATCTCTTTATTAGATAACTACGAAACTGCAAATTTATTGGATTTATTCGAAAAAACAATCGATTAAATGCAAAAAACACGTTTTTTTTCTTTCCACTCCAAAATATAGTCTTATATTTGCAAACAAATTTGAACAAAAATAATTAAACAAAAACAAAGATATGTCAATAGTAAAAGCGTTTAGAGGTCTTAGACCACCGGTTGAGATAGCTGAAAAGTTGGCTTCTCGTCCTTATGATGTGATGAACTCTGCTGAGGCAAGAGTAGAAGCAGACGGAAATCAATATTCTTTGCTTCATGTAACGAAAGCGGAAATAGATTTGCCAGAAGGAATTGATGAACACTCTCAAGAGGTTTATGATAAGGTTGTTGAAAACTTCAATAACTTCAAAAATCAAGGTTGGTTGGTAAAAGAAGATCGTCCAAAATTGTATATATATGCTCAAACAATGGACGGACGTACTCAATACGGTATTGTAGGTTGTACACACGTTGATGACTACTTCAATAACGTGATAAAGAAGCACGAGCTTACAAGAAAGGATAAAGAAGATGACCGTATGATTCATGTAAACATAACAAATGCTAA
>JAEIGA010005961.1_pt1 | contig 18557 bp, 14 predicted proteins | sample 9270691 | NCBI WGS metagenome assembly JAEIGA01 (sample SAMN17057246, study PRJNA624740) | gut metagenome | biome: biome; isolation source: fecal sample | host: Bos grunniens | place: China: Xizang | collected 2019
CCATCGGCATCGGCATCGCCGAAGCCGTCGGGCTTCTTCACGAAGCATTCCTTGATCTTGGCTTCCAGCTCGGCACAAAGGGCGGGGTTCTCACAGAGGATACCGCGAACGCGATCCTTACCATTGCCCAGCTTCTCGCCGTTATAGGACAGCCAACCGCCGCTCTTTTCCAGAACGCCGCACTTGACACCCAGCTCAATGATCTCGCTCTCCTTGGAGATGCCCTGGCCGTAGATGATATCAAACTCTGCAGACTTGAAGGGAGGCGCAACCTTATTTTTAACCACCTTACAGCGGACGTGGTTACCGTAAATATCCTCGCCGGTGCCCAGCTGAGCGGTCTTACGCACGTCGATACGGACGGAGGCGTAGAACTTCAGAGCGCGGCCGCCGGTGGTAACCTCGGGGTTACCGTAGACGATGCCTACCTTCTCGCGGAGCTGGTTGATGAACACCACGATACAGTTGGACTTGGAGATGGAGCCGGAAAGCTTACGAAGGGCCTGGGACATCAGACGGGCGTGGAGACCCACGTGGGAAGCACCCATGTCGCCATCCAGCTCGTTACGGGGAACCAGCGCGGCAACGGAGTCGATGACGACCACTTCGATGGCGCCGGAACGAACCAATGCCTCGGTGATCTCAAGGGCCTGCTCACCGTCGTCGGGCTGGGAGACCAGAAGCTTATCGATGTCAACACCAAGCGCTTTGGCGTAAACGGGATCCAGAGCGTGCTCCGCATCAATAAACGCCGCTTCGCCCCCAAGCTTCTGCACCTCGGCTACGATATGCAAGGCGATGGTAGTTTTACCGGAAGACTCCGGCCCGTAGATCTCGATGATACGTCCTCTGGGGACGCCGCCGATACCCAACGCGATATCCAGCGAAATGGAGCCGGTGGTAACGCCGGTAACGCCCATACGGGTGTTATCTCCCAAACGCATAATAGAACCTTTTCCGCACTGCTTTTCGATCTGGGCGATGGCAGTTTCCAACGCCGCAGCCTTGCTGTCTTTCATATCCTTCGTAGCCATATCAATATCCTCTCATGCTAATTTGCTTTCGAACCGATGTTCTAATACAGAATACCACATTTTGGGGGAAATGTCAATTCCATTTTGAAAAATAAACCGCATCTTTTCCCGCAAAAAACAGAGATTTTTTTCTTTTAGGAAAAAATATGTGATTTTATGTAAAAATTAGAGTGATATTTTGTTAAATAAACCTATATACAAAAAGCGAAATCTGTTGTAAAATTTATATACAAATCAGAAACGATATGATTTTAAGGAGAATTGTAAATGGCAAACGGAAGCAACGGCGGAATCGGCTTGATCGTCATGAACAACTGCAAGGAATTGGGTCAGAAGGTTGACGCATGGATCAAGGAGATCCGCGGCGAAGATCCCAACTCCCCCAGCTACATCATCCCCACGGAAGAGGTTCGCTTCAGCAACGGCGAAGGTAAGGTTCGTATTTTGGACTCTGTTCGCGGCAAGGATCTTTACATTGTCAGCGACGTAGGCAACTATCACTGCACCTACAAGATGTTCGGCTATGAGAATCACATCGGTCCCGATGAGCATTTCCAGGACATCAAGCGCGTGATCTCTGCAATTGGCGGCAAGGCAAACCGTATCACTCTGATCATGCCCTTGCTTTATGCATCCAGACAGCACCGCAGAAAGGGCAGAGAGTCCCTGGACTGCGCAATGGCTCTTGAGGAGCTGAGAAATCTGGGCGTTGATACCATCATCACCTTTGACGCTCACGACCCCACCATTCACAACGCTATCCCCGGAACTTCCTTTGAGAACGTTCTGCCCACCTACTCCATTCTGAAGAACTTCATCGCCATCGAGGGCGACGATATCTTCAAGGATAACATGACCGTTATCAGCCCCGACAACGGTGCTATGGAGCGTGCTATTTACTACGCAAACGTTCTTGGTCTGGACGTTGGTATGTTCTACAAGCGCCGCGATCATTCCCGCATTGTAAACGGCAAGAACCCCATCGTTCAGCACGAGTATATCGGCGGCCCCTTGGATGGCAAGAAGGTTCTGATCATCGATGACATGATCGCTTCCGGTCAGTCCATCATCGAGGTTGTGAACGAGGCTTACAAGCGCAACGCGAAAGAGATCTATGCGGTTGCTACCTTTGCATTCTTCACCGAGGGCGTTGAGAAGTTCGACAAGCTCTACGAGGAAGGCAAGCTGACCCGTCTTTACACCACCAACCTTTCCTACGTTCCCGAGGAATATCTCTCCCGTCCTTGGCTAGTTTGTGCAGATCTTTCCAAGTTCGTTGCAAAGATCACCCATACTCTCAACAACGACGAGTCTATCTCTCCCCTGCTGGAATGCACCACCCGCATCAGACGTTTGCTGAAGCATAACTAATTTGAATATGATAAAACGCCTCGCTGAAAAAGCGGGGCGTTTTTGCGGTTGGGGACATGGGGAACGCAAGGGACGCTTTTTGAAAAAGCGCCCCTTGGACCCCGAAAAGCATTGCCGAAAACTGTCGTTTTCGGAAAATGTACAAAAGAAGATAGGTTATATCTTTCTGTCGGGAAGATGAAAGTAATTTTTGATTTGCAGTGCTACCGCATCGGGAGTGAGGTAGGTATTGTCGATTTTGAGATAGCTGGTAAAGGGAAGGTCTTCCCCGTCACGGGAATTCAAGCGGTGGAGAGCGGAGGTGTGGCGCATCTCCGCTTCGCTCCATGCAAGGTCTCGTTTGGATTCCTTATGGTAGAGGCGGTTTTCCGTTTTGTTACGCTCTATGCGGACATCGAAGTCGGCGGTCAGCTCCACCACGTGGCAATCCGCCCCCTCTCCTCGGAAAAGGCGGAGGATGCCCTGGAGGTAGTCAAACTCGCTTTGCTGATCGAAATCACACATATAGGTGAAGATCAGCCCGGGAAAATCTCCTTTGGCGAACAGGCGGAACACCGTTTGGCGGATGGCGTCGTTCAGCAGACGGAATTCCGGCTCGTTATGGGCGAAGAGCTTACGAGCAAGCTCGATGGACATATGGTTATGGAACAGGCGCAGGGGCGTGATCTTAGCAAGCTCCTGGCCTACGGTCATTTTCCCTACGGCGTGGGGGCCGAGAATGAGGACGAGGGATTTGTTCATGGGGGATTCCTTTCTGAAACAAATGGGTTGGATGGAGGCGGGACGCCGGAAGACGTCGTCCCCTACGAACTCGCAATGGGTGTAGGGGAACATGGTTGGACGAAATGGGTTAGGTGGAAGGGCGGTACGTCTTACGGAGGGCAATCCTCCTAAAGCCGTCCCCTACGGACTCGTGATGAGTAAGGTACGAGGTAGGTTTGGGCGAGAAGCGGTACTTGGCAAACTACGGCGGGCGTTTAAAAATCAATTACGCCAACCTGATACTCGTCTTCATAAATGATCTTTCCTACATAGTCGTAGTTTTGGTAGTAGGTTTGAAGGTAGTCTTTGGTTTCCATAGTGTTGTCCTTTCGGGAGAAGAGAATGAGTTGAAATCATACCGGACATCCCCTCCGTCTCGCTTATTGCGATCCACCTCCCCTTGCTAAGGGGAGGCTGAAGTTGCCGATGCCGCCGAGAGTTATCCTTTCTTGGAAATTGCCAGGAGGTGGCCGGAGAGGCCGATGATCTCCTCGTGGGTATCCAGCAATCGGACGGTTTTCATCAGGGTTTCTTTTGTGTCGGGGGTGGTCATCAGGGCGTGGAGATTGGGAGCAAGCCATGCGCCGCCCATGACGCCGTGAACAGAGAGGGTTTTGAAGCCTCCCGCTGAAAGCTCCTCCCGCAAGGCCTTGGCGGTGTGCATATGGGAGCTTCCCAAGCCTGCGGAAAGCTTACGCTCCGGGTTTTCATAGCAGCCGTCGGAAAGGGCTCGTTCCATCATGGCAAGCACGGCGGGATCATCCAGCTCAAAGCTCTTTCTGCTGTCGGAGGCACGGTAGGCAGTGATGCGGGCGATAAGGGCGCCGTAGGGAGTGATGGCGGCGGAAAAGAGTATTCCGTCGTCCTTCAAAAGGCGGTAGCATTCCTTTAGGGCAAGGAGGCGTTCTTTGTAGTCCGTGATGGAATAGAGAGGCCCCATCAGCAGGATGGCATCGGCAATTTTGCACTCCCTTGGGATCATTCTTGCATCGCAGACCATAGAAGAAGCCAAGGCAGTATGGGGATATTCTGCCGCCAATTCCCTGCTCATGGCGATATTGGTCTCGGAAAGGTCAAAGAGATGGACTTCGTAGCCCAAAGAGGCCAGCCACCAAGCGTATTCGCCGTATCCACCGCCGATGTCGTAGATCACGGCGGGAGGCTTGGGGAGGTGTTCTGTCAGTATTTCTTTGGTGCGTTCGAATTCGATGAGACCCATGCCTGTTCGCAGGCGGTCTCGTTCGATACCGGCATTGTATCCTGCCAGCACGGTGGGATCGATGGTTTTCATGGGGTTGTTTCCTTTCGGGATGTTGATTAGCGACAAATAAGAAGCGGGAAGCTGAGCCGGGCCAGGGCAGATGAGAATGGAGGCATGAGCGTTTTTGTTGCTCGCGGGCTCCCTCAGTCGCCGACGGCGACAGCTCCCTCCCGGAGGGAGCCTGTGGTTCGCGGCTTGAAATAATAATAAAAAACGGTGCAGATCGAAGTTCATCGACTTGCACCGTTTCTTGATTCGTTCAGATAAAAAGATTTACGAAAAAAGAGTACGACAATACAAGCCTGTCTTCACGTAATGTACGCGAGTCCAAAGCTGGGCGGTAGTATTCATCTGCATCATAGAAGAATAGATTGCCATTGCCGTAGTTCCTTTCTCAAAAATTTTCACTCAATATAGCACAGTTTTTGCAGTTTGTCAAGGGGGGCGGAAAAAATTACGAAAGTCTTGCCTCAATGCGATTCTGACTCTTGGTGAGCCAGGAGATCAGCTCCTGCAGATCCTCTGCGGCGATCTTGCCGTGGTCGGGATCGTCGAAGAGAGCCTTAACCTCCGTCATAGCTTTGCTCAAAGCCTTGATGGTAGTAACGCAATAGTTCTTTTGCTGAGAATAGCTTGCATTAGCAAGGTCAAAAGCTTTAGCGTCCTCCAAAATGGGGGTCAGCAGGGAAACAAATGTCTGATACTTTTCTTCCGTGAGACCTGCGTAGGGCATATAGACGTTCTTTGCCTTATCCAGGACGTATTCCAGCTGGGCGGTTACGGTGAGGCTCAGCTTATCTGTTTGGACGGAGGGATTGCGGAAGGCACCCTCGGTGACGGGATACAGGTAGTCGGAGGCATCGATATTAGCCAAGGAGAAGATAGCCACGCCGTCTGCGCCGGCTTCCCTTACCTCGGTCATCTGCAGGGCAAAGTTCATGGGAACGGTCTCGCCAAAGGCGGAGATGCCGGTGGAATAGAAGCAGTCATCCCCTGCCAGAGCGGCGAATTTGGAGGCATTGCTTGCAACGTAGGCGTTGTCCGCGCCGTAGGACATGGAGAACAGCTCATCCATATAGCCGTTCTGTACCCAGTTCTCGCAATCCTGGAAGATGTCGTTCTTGATGGTGGGAATGCCGGGGTAAACAGCGGCGGAAAGCCAGGTATCGGGGTCGGTGGCCTTGACCATCTCGAAGACTTCCTTCACGAAGCTGTTGATGATCTCCTGGCGGAACTTCACCCAAGACTGATACTGCGCACCTGCGGTGAGCTTGGCGGGGTTGACGGTGGTATTGTTCTCTATCTGCCATGCGGAGACGATGTTCTCGTTATAGCCGAAATCCACAGAGCCGTAGTTCAACTCAGGGAAGCGGATGTAATCCAGGTGGATGCCGTCGATATCGTACTTGGTGATCATTTCCTTGTAGAAATCGATCAAGAAGGTACGCACCTCTTTATCGTAGGGGTTCAAGAAGATGAAGTTGGTGTTGGATGCGGAGTAGAAGTAAGTGTTTTTGCCGTTCTTATCCTTGAGCCAATCGGGGAAATACCGAGCCAGAGCCATATTGGCCTGTTCCTGAGCCTCTACGGTGCCGATAAAGAAGTTTTGCACCCAAGCATGAACCTCGATACCGTTTTCGTGACAGATGCGCACAAAGCCTTCCAGCGCGTCATAGCTGCCATTGTAGGTGCAATGCTTGATGAGATCGTTGTCGGAGAATCCTGTGAAGCTTCCGTTATACCAGGTTTCCAGGTAGATGGTGTTGATGCCCAAGAGCTTCATCTTCTCCACCACTTCTCTGACCTGCTCGTCGCTCTTCTCCGCACTGCGGTACCATACGGCGCGGTTTTCCACGGGATGGGCCTCGATGAGGGAGTACAGAAGGGTGTCCCAGGCGTTGTTTACCGCGGAAAGCTTAGCCAGTGCTTCATCGTAAAGGCAGTTTCCGAAGGCCTCCTTGGCATCGGACAGGGTTGCGGACACGTCGGAGATCATGCCGTCCAGACCGTTATAATCCAGATAGGCCAGGGTAAGCTTGGCATTCTCCAAGCGAGACTTGATCTCGTCCAGACGTACTGCGGCGTCGATGAACAGAGTCTCGGGAGTGGAAACGGTGGTAATGCGCATGCTCTTCTCGTCAAAGAATACCTTGGCACCGTAGCAATAAGCGTTTTCCAATGCGGTCTTGTTGGTGCCGTGCCCGGAGAGGACGTAGCCTCCCTGGGGAATGGCGGCGTTGCCGGAGTAGGAATCTCCTACCATGATGCCGTCTTTATCCACCAAAATCTCGTAGCCGTATTCGTTACTGCCTGTGGTGGCCTTGTTACGGTAGACCACCAAGAAATCTGCCTGGCGGGTGACGTTGATGCCGTTGACCGTCAAGGAGGTGACGTTGTAGTTCTGCTCGCCAAGAGAAACTCTGGCGGCATCGCCCTTCTTCACAGAGCAGGCGGATTTATACAAGGGATGATCCTTATGGATGCTGAGAACGTAGCCGCCGGCGGGGATCTCGATGTCTCCCAGCCCTATCTCCACGGCAACCACGACGCCGTCGGCAATGGCGATCTCCACGCCATAGGGGTTGGTCTGAGTGGTGGCACCGAACTCCGGGGTATACAGCAGGCTGACGCCCTCGGGGGCGCGGATGGTGTTGAATTTTTGGATATCGTAAGCCACGCTTCCGATGCGAACGTGGTTCTGAGGCAGAGTTGCGGTGTCAACCAGCACGGAAATGATCTCCGTGCCCACGGTAAGGCTCTCCGCTACGGAGACCATATCCCCTGCAAAGGTAACGGCAACGCCGCCTGCCAAGGGGAGCATGGAGCGGGTGTTCTTTTGGTTGATGTAGGTGACCACGTCGTTGAGAATGATCACGTCGATACGATCCACGTCGGACTCGGGGGTGGAAAGGCTTTCGCCGTTCATATCGTAGACATACACACCGCTCTCGGTGATGCGGTCGTTGTTATAGCCGCCCTCCTGCACGGAGTAGATCTTTTCGCCGATGACCACAGCTTCGGTATCGGAATAGGAGGAGACTTGCTCCAGATCATACAGCGTAACGGAGGTGCCTGCGGTCAGGAAGGTGGTTGCGTAGGCGGCGTTATACGCACCGACGAACACCAACTGCGTTTCGCCTGCGGCGGAGGATTCCCCTACCGCGACGGATGCCACCTTGCCGTCCTTCAGCACCGCCACGGCGGAGCCTGCGGGAAGGGGGATCGCGTTCTTGGTGTATTCCGCGCTCAGATAGTAGATGCCCTCGGCGGAAACGCCCGCTACGGGATCCGCAAAGGAAATGCGGCGCTTCAAGATATTGCGGTATTCATTGTTGGGACGGAAGGTACCTACGTCCATACGCTCCAAGCCTCCGAGTACATCGTCTCCTGCCACGGGCACCGCCAGTCCGGAACGGATACGCAACCCCTCCAAGGACGCGGTGGGCAGGGTGAGCACAAAGCCGTTGTGAGGAATGGGAAGTCCGTCGAAGGTGTCCTCATCGATACTGCTGACGGAATATTCCGTGATCCCGCCCTCCGTTTCAGCCCGCACGGTGATGGCGGTCCTGCCGGTATAGGTGCCGGAAAGGGTCAGCACGGGCGTGCCCTCGTTTTCATACGCCTTGGTGTAAAGCACCACGGACTCCTCTGTGGGAGGACAGTTCAAATGGGTAACGGAAAATTCCTTTCCGTCAAGGGTAACTGTAAAAACGCCGTTGTAGCCGGGATATTCCTCGGCAGGCGCAGAGGACTCACCGACGGGCAGATTCTCACTGCAGGAGGTCAACAGCAGACACGCTCCCAGCAACAGAACCAATGCCCGAGAAAATTTTTGTTTCAAACGTTTCATATCCTTTTCCTCGCAGGTTGTATTTCTGTCATTATACCATCTTACGGAGAAATGTCAAGACGGGGAACCGGGCAAAAAAGTGCAAAAAAATTTGCTTTTCGGCAAAATATTAACAATGTGTTAATCAAAACGGCTTTCAAAAGGAGTATACTATGCCTATCTTTGGTAAGGAGCATACAAGCTATGGTCAGTAAATCTTTACAGCTCGCCGCAGAAGAATTGGGCTTTACATACGCGGAGAAGGCAAACGCCAAGCTCTCTCATATGTACGGTGTCTACGGCGGTTATCTCATCACCCTCTATGATAGCGGAAATCAGAAATCCGTTTTTGTCAACTACTATATGCCCCCCAGTGACGAGGAGGACGATTCCGTTCGGCTTTTGGAGCTTTCCGAGAGCTTTAAGTCTGCCACTGCGGAATATTACGTTACGGATTATCACGTAGACGTTGACGGTCTTTCCTGCACGGTAAACTGCGCCGACGAGGAGCTTGTTCCCCTCATCGATCGTTTGGTAGAGCTGGCACAGGAGAATGAATTGATCGGCGTGACCCAGTGCAGCTGCTGCGGTAACAAGATCGGCAAGCGTTTGCCCAAGAAGCTGACCAAGGGAAAGAACAACTTCCTTTTGTGTGAGCATTGCGCACTGGAGAAGATGGAGGAGTCCTCTAAGGCTCCCGAAACCGACGGCAGTGCGTTGTCCAAGAAGACCGGGCTTGGTCTTGTCGGTGCTTGGGCAGGGGGCATGATCGGTATTCTTTTGTACTTCCTGATCTATTACTTCATCTCCCCTGTTTTCAGCGATTCCGCATTTGAAATGAGCTACGTGTTCAGCATCTTCGGGTTCGCCACCGCGTTCCTGGTTTACCGCGGATTCACTCTGTTCAGCAAGCAGCCCTGCAACAGCGCTTACGCTGTGATCGCTTCCGTTTCTATGGTTTGCGTGATGCTGGGTCAGTATATCGGCACCTTCGCGGAGTTTGCCAAGGCGCAGGGATTTGCTTTGGGCAAGGCGATGTCCATTCCCGCTATGTGGCTGATCCATCTCCGCTCCACCGCATCCGATCCCGCCTTCAACTACGCGGCAACCTTCTACAAGCTGCTCTGCTTCAGCCTGTTGTTTGCTTTGATCGGCACCATCATCTTCCTGATGGGCATGAAGGACAAGGCAAAGGTTCGCAAGGAGACCGTTGAGCTGGAGACCCTGCGTATCTAAGCGCTTCTTTACATTTCATAGTCAAGTCACACTCTGTACACAGAAAGCCTCTCGTTCTTGGGAAGACTAAGGTCATCATCCCAAAGCGGAGGCTTTTATGTATCATAAAGTAGAAATTTGCGGAATCAACACGGCCAAGCTCACCGTCCTGACAGAGGCGGAAAAAAGAGAACTGCTGGCCAAGGCCCAAGGCGGCGACAAGGCGGCCAGAGAAAAGCTGATCACCGGTAACCTGAAGCTGGTGTTGAGCGTGATCCAATCCTTTCAAAACAGAGGAGAAAATCCCGACGATCTGTTCCAGATCGGCTGTATCGGCTTGATCAAGGCGGTGGATCATTTTGATCTGACCCAGGAGGTGAAGTTCAGCACCTATGCAGTTCCCTTGGTGGTGGGCGAGATCCGCCGTTACCTGCGGGACAACAGCATGCTCAGAATTCCCCGTTCGGTGCGGGATCTGGCTTACCGTGCCATGAAGGCCAAGGAAAAGCTCAGCCTTGAAAAGCAAAGGGAGCCCACTCCCGAAGAGATCGCAGGGGAGCTGGGAGAATCCCCCAAGGCGGTGCGGAACGCGCTGGAGGCCATCATTGACCCCATCTCTTTGTTTGAACCCGTCTATTCCGAGGGCGGGGACTCGGTTTACGTGTTGGATCAAGTGGGCGACACGGAAAATACCGACGAAAGCTGGCTGGATCATATTGCGGTGGGCACAGCCATGGAGAGCCTTTCTCCCAGGGAAAAGCGGATCTTGACCTTGCGATTTTACAACGGCAAGACCCAAACGGAGGTATCGGAGGAGATCGGGATCTCCCAAGCCCAGATCTCCCGCTTGGAAAAGAATGCACTTTTGAAGGTGCGAAAGCAAATGACGTAACGTCACGAAAAAGGCGCGTCCCTATTGCGGGACACGCCTTTCATGTTTTATTGTTCCACGTAGACGGAGAGTGCGCCGTCATGCATTACGGCAACGCTTCCCTTCCCCACTGCCAAGCGGCAACCGGCGGGGTAACCTTCCTGAGACTGGAACAGGGTTTTGCTCTCTGCATCCCAAAGGAACACGTAAACCTCATCCCCATGGATGGTACCGTACAAGGTGCCGAAGAAGGTATCCAAGGATTCCACACGGCGTTTGGCGGGATAGGTCAACAGCTTGTGGGTAGCGGTAGCATAATAGAGGATGGTATCGGGCTGAAACTCGTTATCGTAGATAGCGATCCCGCTTCCATCGGCAAAATACGTCCAATAATCGGAGTTACCCACCTCTAAAAGGTCCTGGTATTTTCCGGTGCTGAGATCGATGGCTCCGATGGTATCGTACACGAAATCCTCGTCGGCATCCTTTTTGCAATACAGATACTTATCGTCAAACATCAAGGGCGTGATAGAACTGACGTCGGAGATCCATTCCAGCTGGGCGATCACCTTTCCCTCTCGGTTCAGAATACGGTAATACCGCTCATCCCTGCGGGAAACGGACAGCACCACGTGGGTATCGGTCTGGCGGATCACACGCACATATTCCAGAGCGGTCTCTTCGAAGCAGAGGGTGGTGTTGACGCCGTTTTCGTGATACAGCACCACGTAGGGACAAGGCTCACCGGAGACGGCCTCCTCATAATCAACCCAGAAGTAGCCCTTTTGGTTGTTGGTGTTCTTATCGTACTCATAGGCGGTGGGACGCTCCTTGGTGGGAGAGACCAGAGTACCGTTGGTACAGTCAAGGGTGTACCACAGATATTTCGCCTGGAAGGCGCCGTAGAACTCCAGGACATCGTAGACCACGCAGACCTGCAAGGAATTCTCGGTGTAAACCACATCGGCAATGGCAGGATAACTGCCCTCGTAGGCATTCAAAAAACCGTCCAAGGCGGCGTCGCTGTTCTTGTTCACCATAGCAAAGGACAGCTCCTCGGCGGGAGGAATATCCTCTGCGGAAAGATTTAACAGCTCGTAGGTGGGAGGATCGGGGAGCACAGGCTCTTCCTCAGAGGAGGTGTCCTCAGATGTGTCCCCGGAAGGAGGCTCGGAAGACTCCTCGGAGGAGCCCTCGACGGAAGATTCCGCAGATTCCTCCACGGAAGGCTCGGAAGGTATCACAGAAGAAGCGGACTCGGAGAACGAGGAGCTTTCCGCAGAGATCTCCTCCTGCTCACAAGCGGAAAAAGCCGCCAAAAGAAGTAACGTCAAAAAAAGCGATATGATAATTTTGAAAGTTTTTTTGAGGTGGTGCATATTATGATCCCTCCTATTCGACAATATTTTACACCAGATTTCCCATTCTGTCAACAGTTAAAATGTAAACATCTGTATCACACAAGGGAAACGCGGTAGGTTTCCAGCCAATATTCCATCTGCAAGAGCCATGCGTAGAGCTGGGGACGAGCCATCAGCTGGCCGAACCAGGTGGCATCTTCCCCGTTCATAAAGCTTAACAGCTTCTTGCGGTTCAGCAGGTGGTAGAGGCGGCTGTTAGGATCGTTGACGATGGCCAGCAGGGCGGTTTTGGTCAACAGCTCATAGGCGGGATCGTGAGTTTTGGGGTAGGGACTCTTTTTGCGGTGGAGGATACGATCCGGCAGGACGCCCTCCATAGCGGAACGCAGAAGGGATTTTTCTACGCCGTTTTCGAACTTATATTTCCATGGCACGTTGTAGACGTACTCCAAAATTCGATGGTCCGCAAAGGGAACACGCACCTCCACGGCGTTATACATGGACATACGGTCCTTGCGTTCCAAAAGAGACTGCATAAAATACCACACGGAAAGCTGTGTAGCAATACGGGAGCGGTACATCTCGTCGTCATCTTCCCCGATGCGCTCCACGGAGGCGACAAAGGCCTTGTAATGGGCAGATAGGGAGCGGTAGCCAACATCGGGAGAGGCAAAAGCAGGATCGAACAGAGAGGCTCTGGCAAAGGGATCGTGCAGCCACGGGAAGAAGGGGCGCTCCAGCATTTCCGGTCGGTAGAACCAGGGATAGCCGCCGAAGATCTCGTCGGAGCACTCCCCGGAGAGGGCTACGGTGTGGTGCTGTTTGATCATGCCGCAATACAACAGAAGCGAGGAGTCGATATCCGCCTGCCCCGGCAGATCTCTGGCATCCACGGCGGTTTTCAGCAGACGGAACACGTCCTTGCTTTCCGCGGTGAGGACGGTGTGCCTTGTGCCCAGCTTTTCTGCCAGCCATGAAGCGTAGACGTCATCGCTTTCCGGCTGGAAGAGAGAGGATTTGAAGTTTTTGCGGTTATACGCGTATTCAAAGGAATAGGTGGACAGTGTCTCCCCTTTTTCCTTGCAATGCTTTGCCGCCAAGGCGGAGATCACGGAGGAATCCAAGCCTCCCGACAGCAGGGTGCAGAGAGGCACGTCGCTGACCATTTGCCGTTCCACCGCATCGGTGACCAAAAAGCGTACGGTTTCGATGGCCTCTTCTCGGGTTTGGTCAAAAGGCTTCGGGGTGAGGCGCCAATACAGCGCCTTCTCCATGGCGCCGTTTTTCAAGAAGGCGTATTCTCCCGGCAGGAGCTTACAGATCCCCTTGAAGGTGCCGCTTTGGGGCAGGGTGACGGGGGCTAAGAAAAGCAGCTCGAAGATACCGTTCTGATCCAGCTCCCGCTTCACCCCCGGGTAGGCAAGGATGCCTTTCAGCTCCGAGGAAAAGACGAAGGTATCCTCTGCGAAGGTATAATAGAGGGGCTTGACGCCCAAACGGTCGCGGCAAAGAAAAAGAGTGTCCTCCTGCTGATCGTAGACGGCGAAGGCGAAGATGCCGTTGAGTTTTTCCGCACAGTGCTTTCCCCACAGCACGTAGGACCACAAAACGGTTTCGGTATCGGATTGCGTGGATACGGTAATCCCCGCCAGAGCAAGTTCACGGTTCAGCTCTTTTCGGTTATAGATCTCGCCGTTGTAGACGATGGTATACTGATTTTCACGGTAGGAAACGGTCATGGGCTGGAGCCCGTGCTCCGGATCGATGACGGAAAGACGGTTATGACCCGCGCACAAGGAGCCTGCGCTGAAATAGCCGTTTTGATCCGGCCCTCTCCGATACATGGAGGTATTCATTTCCTTGATCGCGCTGTTGTCGCCGCCGAAAATGCCGCAAATGGAACACATAGGTATCATCATGCCTTTCGTAACCCGCAAAAGCGGGCGGTCTTAAGGGTACTTGCGGGCAAAGTCGCAAGCCCATTTCTTTTTTTCATGTATTCAATATATGCAATTCGGGCGGGGTTATTCAAAAAAAGCGCCCCGTGAACAGGGCGTTTTTCGAGACGAATATAAATTTTCGGTTCAGGCAAGCGATTCCTCGATGCATTGTAGGATCTGCACAAGCAAGGCGGAGTCTAAATGCTCCATGCTTTGTGCCTTGGGAAGTCTGCCGCACAGCACGCGGAACCATACTGCGGCAGCGGTAAATCTGCCGTAATCCAAGGACAGATGGAAGCCGTCTCGGCAAAGAGACAGACCCCCGTTTTGGAAATCGAAGGCGGGAACCTTCTCGCGGAGGCATTGAATCACACTCCCCACTGGGATCAAGGGAGCATCCAACAACTTGGAGGCCATCACGGAGGCGTCGGAGATGCGGCGGTACATTTCCCGCTGGTCGTTTTGGTAGTGGGCAAAGCCCGGTCGGTCTGCGTTCCATTCGTATGCCCAGGTTTGGTGGAAATACAGCTCTGCCGCAGGATGGGCGGACTGCACCAGCTTGGCCAAGGAGGTCAGATAGGGCACGTAGGTTTGAGGCATCCCGCTGTACGGGCTTGACTGCTGGAAGGTGATCACGTCCCAGGTCTCAAGCTCCAAGGCCTCCCGCAGGGAAACGTAGCGGTCGGTGGAAACACCGTCCTTTTCCAGCAGGTAGTTCCGTTTGTTCCACACGGCGTTTTCCCAATGCTTCTCCAGGCTACAACCTGCAATATAAAGGTTATACAGCTCCATGGGGACACCGTTTTCCATAGCGAGACGGGGCAGATATTTATGGGCGTCCTGGGAAAAGCTGTTGCCGATGGAAAGAATTTTCATAAACGTGCACGCCTCCTTTCAGGCTTGTGAATTTTCCGCTTGATTTTAGTGAAAATGCGTGATATAATTACTTCTTGATGGGAAGCCATTCCAGCACGCGGCGGATGTATTCATCCCAGAATTCCCAGGTGTGTGCCCCGGGCCCTTCCTCGTAGGTAAGCTCCAGCCCCAGGGAACGCAGGTGGGCAATGGCAGTTTGGTTTTCCCGGTACAGGAAATCCTCGGTACCGCAACAAGCATACAGTGCGGGGCGGCAAGAGGAGGCGGCAACCTTTTGTGCCAGTGCCAAGAGGTCGTTATCACTTCCCTGCAGCTCCTCCACAGAGCCGAACAAGCTGTTCCAATAGGCGGGGTTGCCCACTTGGTTGCGCTTGACAGTGGCGACGATATCCAGACAGCCGGACAGAGATGCCACGGCGGCAAAACGCTCGGGACAGCCGAGACCCAACTTCCATGCGCCGTATCCGCCCATGGAAAGCCCTGCGGCGAAGGTATCCTCACGGCGGGGAGAGATCCGCGGGAAGAAGCCGCGGCAGATCTCGGGAAGCTCTTGGGAGAAGAAGGTCCAATAGCGGCCGCCCACCTTCATATCGGTGTAAAAGCTGAGGTCTGCGTTGGGCATCACCACAGCAATTCCCATTTGGGAAACGTATCGCTCGATGGAGGTTCGGCGAAGCCATATGGAATGATCGTCGGACATTCCGTGCAGGAGATACAAAACGGGATAGGTATCAGAGGCGTCTACCCCCTGCATACCGATCTGCGTCGTAGTGGTTTGGGGCAGAATGACCTCCATGGTGGTACACTTCCCCAGCACGTTGGAAAAAAATTCGACCGTTAAATGTGCCATAGATTACTTTCCTTTTCTTGAATAAATATATTTAGATGCGAGGTGTTTTTTTGTGATGACGGTTGCATCGCCTTACCAGGCTCTTCCCACGGAAGAACAGGCAGACAGGCTCCCTTACCCTGCGTTTCTTTTGAATGACCGGCGGTTAATTGTTTACCGCAACAAGGCCTCCCGCCTGAGAAGCTTTCATATGCGGCTCCGCGCAAGGATCGACGTTTACGTCACCAAGAAGGCGGCGGAACGGATCGCGGAAATGGCAGTGGGAGAAGAGCTGTTTTTTGACCTGACGGAGGAAAACTGCTACGGTGCGGTGATCCGCCGCTTTGAGACGGGATATTGCGTTGCCATCCGCACCATTACCGCGTATATGGCTAAATACGTCTCTGATCTGGCGTTGAAGCTCCCCTCGTTCTTTGCAGAGACCGTTGACCAACGGACGGAAAACCTTTGCGGATCCGGCTGTTCCCCCAAAGAACTCACGGAAATACGGCGGCGGCATAATCGGGTGCTTCGCTATCAGAACGCCATGGCGGCTTATTTTTCCGTAACCGCAGGCAGGTTGAGCCGTGATTCCGCCGTGGAGCTTTCGGGATGTGTTCACCCCATACTGGATTGCGCCGTACGGTTTCTGCGCCCCAACGGCATCCGCCTTTCCGTAAAGGAAACGGAGGGAACCTTAGTGGCAAGAGGCAATCCCGGCATGATCCGTTTTGCCGTCTCAGCCATGCTTTCCGTTGCGGCGGAAAATTCCGCCGACGGGCGTGTACGAGCAGAGACCCGCATTCTGAACGGGGAGTATGCCTTCCACGTTCTGTTTGAGCCTGCCATGGAAGAAAAAGCACTGGAGGAATTTCTCTCCTGCTACTTCGGCGGCAAGCTTTTGGACTCCGACTACCGCGATGCCTGCTTTGATCTGTTGTTGATCCAAATGATTTCGGAGAAAATGGGCTGGACCTTTGGTGTCAGCCGTACCGGATGCACCGACGGACTGCTGGCGTTGACCCTTTATATTCCCGAGGAAACGGGTATGATCCCCACCTTGCAGACCTTCTTCGACCCTCTCCCGTTGTTGGAGACAGCGTTTGTGCGGTTGATGCCCGAAACGGAAGGGTAACACTTTATTGGTATTGTAATACTTTCCCGCGGATTTGTCAACGAAAAAAACTCTAATGAAAAAAACAAAAATCTTGCGTTTCCTTTCTCACAAAGAGGACACGCAAGATTTTTTTGCATCGTTATGCCTTCATGCCTTCCAGCAAAATACCGAAGGCGTATCTGAAGTTTTTGACAGCCGTTTCGGGAGGCAATTCTCTGCCCACCGCATCGGCGTTATAGCCGCGAATGAAGCACCATACCGCGTAGCTCATGACCTCGCTGTCCAGTTCCTTCCGCAGGCATCCCTTGGACTTACCCAGCTCGATGAGCTTGACGATCTCGTTCTTCCACCAAAGGTAGTTATCCACGCCCGTGGAATCGCTGTTGAAGACGTACACGTTCATCTTCATCTTCAGCTCGTAGGACATGATCAGGGTGTTGGTAACAATATCGATGACCCCGGAAAAGAACTCCCCCTCCGGGTCAAAGCCAGCCGCAAGGCTCTTGCGGATCTGAAGAGTCAAGCGCTCGTAAACGATCTGCAAGACCTCGTTGATGTTATGGAAACGGTTGTAGAACACGCGGTTGGTGATCCCGAGCTCCTGCAGAATACGGCGGACGTTGATGGTTTCTGTGCCGGATTCCGATGCAAGCTTCGCCGCGGTGGCGATGATGGTTTCGGACATTTCGTCAAAAATCAATTCTGTTTTCAAAAGCCAACGCCTCCTTTTTCAATGATCTCAAGGTGAAAATATCAAGCAAGGGAGGATTCCTTTTCTACGATCTCCTTGACCAGCGAAACCGTATCCTCCAAGCGGACGTTCTCGATCTTATAGTCGAAGAAATCAAAATAAGACATCTCCTCCTCGTAGCGGGACATACGGATACGGATCTGCTCGGGAGAATCGCCTCTGCCAACAAGACGGCGCTCCAATTCCTCCTTGCCAATGTACAAGAAAACGGTAACGACCTTGATCTCATCCTTTAAGATCTTGCCCAGATTTACAGCGCCCTTGACGTCGATATCCTTGATGATGGTCTTACCCGTGGCCAAGGCTTCCGCCAGCAATTTACGGGAACTGCCGTAGAAGCTGGTGTGGATGAATTCGTGCTCAAAAAGTTCCCCTTCCTCAATCTTTTTGCGGAATTCCTCTTCCGACAAAAAATGATAAGGAAAGCCCTCCACCTCGCCGGGTCTGGGGGAACGGGTGGTGTAGGTCGGCATAAAGCCAAAGGAAGAATCTTCCTCTCCCAAAAGGGTATTGATCACGGTATTCTTGCCCACTGCGGCGCAACCGGATAAGATTACAAACATTGCTTCGGATCTCCTTTTTTCGCTTTTATTCATTATAACGGGTAAAGGGTCACTTGTCAAGATATAGTTTGCCTTGTCGAACATTTTCTTGCGCAAAAAATCTGCCGAGACTGTTGAGGACGTGCTTTTTGTCCCCGCTCCAAAGAGGCGCCAACAGGGTACGCTTATCCCCGTCTCCCGTGAGCCTATGGATCACTACGTGAGGCGGAAGGCGGTTGATGCATTCCCCCAAAAGGCGGGCGTAGGCGGGAAAGGACATGGCGGAGATCAAGCCTTGGCGGTAGAGGGGCTCCAGATCCGTGCCCTTGACAATGTGAAGCAGGTGAAATTTCACGCCGTCGGTTCTGTTTCCCACGTGGGAAACGGTTTGATATACCATCTCCGCCGTCTCGCCAGGCAGGCCCAGGATCAGATGGGTGATCACCGTGATCCCCCGTCGGTGCAATTCATCCACGGCAGTATCGTACACAGAAAGAGGGTATCCTCTGCGCAAGAAGCTTGCCGTGGCTTCGTGGATGGTTTGAAGCCCCAGCTCCACCCACACGGGTTTGATGCGGTTAAGCTCTTCCAAAAGCTCCAGCACCTCACGAGGAAGGCAATCCGGTCGCGTGGCCACAGAGAGAACTGCTACGCGAGGATGGTTGATGGCCTCGTAAAACAGCTCCCGCAAACGGGGCAAGGGTGCATAAGTATTGGTAAAATCCTGAAAATAGGCGATGTAGAGGCCATCCTTGTTTTTGGCTTCGATCCGTTTTGCTCCTTCTTCGATCTGTTGGG